>Ga0209739_100174_pt1 | contig 29072 bp, 36 predicted proteins | sample JossMetagenome_2_FD_184729 | JGI IMG/M metagenome (GOLD analysis project Ga0209739, IMG submission 184729) | Hot spring sediment microbial communities from Joseph's Coat, Yellowstone National Park, USA - JC3_ASED (SPAdes) (version 3) | ecosystem: Environmental > Aquatic > Thermal springs > Hot...
GGGGGGTGGGCTCCACGCGGCGGTAGCGCGCGGCTAGGTGGGCGTCTGCCCTCGGCTTGGGGCGGTAGCGGTCGTAGACGAGCTCCGCCCCTATCTCCCCGGCGAATTTCACCACCTCGGCGATGTCCTGGGGGCCGTCGTTGAAGCCGGGCACCACCGGCCCTAGGAAGATCCAGACCTTCACCCCAGCCGCGGCGAGTTTAGCGGCGGCGCGGGACCTGGCGAGGGGGTGAGCGGCGAGCGGCTCGAGGATCCTCGCCTTGTCTCGCATGGTCGTTATCGTGAAGCCCACGTCTACGGCGTCTCTATGGCGCGTCAAGACGTCGAGGTCTCGAACCACCAAGCCGGACTTAGTCTGGATGGAGACGTGGAAGCCGGCTTGGGCTAGTATCTCCACCGCGCCGCGGGTCAGCCTGTATCTCGCCTCGGGGGGCTGGTAGGGGTCTGTTATGGTGGAGAGCCCCACGATCCCCGGCTTCAGCCGCCGCGCCTCCAGCCTGAGGAGCTCCAGGAGGTTTATCTTGACGTACACCACCTGGCCCCACGCCGCGGCGGGCGGCCCTCTGGTGAAGTCCATGGCGTAGCAGTAAAGACAGCCGTGGAGACAACCCACGTAGGGGTTAAGAGAATAGTCGTACTCCGGGAGGCCCGACGGCGCGAGGGCGCGGCTGGCCTTGATCTCGTAAATCTTCACAGGGCGACCTCCAAGACTTGTCCCACCTCAACGTCGCCTAGGTACAGCCTCCCGTTTTTCACGGTCTTCTTCACGCCGCCGACCTCCTCCTCCCGGGGGAGGAAGAGTCTTATCTGCGAGTCGCCTTTTTCCCACTTGGCTACGGTTTCTGCGGCCCCGTCTTTGACGCGGGCCGCGTTGCCGTGTTCGTCCACGGCCACCGCCACGCCGCCGAAGTCCGCCACGACTCTTTTCTTGCCGTATACCCGCAGAACCGCGATCTTAACCACGTATATGCGGGGGTCTTGGCTTAAAAATCTTCACCGCCCAGCCGCCGCTGGTTTCTGACTTGTTGTGACGAGATCTACGAAGTAGCCTAGGCGGAGAAAACATCTGATGTCGCCGGGGGGTCTGGAGGGGAGGTTTTCGGGGGCGGACTGGGGCGGGAGGGTGTGCATCTTTCGCACCTTAGGGAGAGTTATTAAGGCGGGTTGATGTGTGGGTTGTGTACGTGTGGCTTCCGCTGTTGGTGGTGTTTTCGTTGGGTGGGGTTGCGGCGTCTCTCCTGGTGGTGTATCTCTTCTATGTGTTGGGCGCGTTGCCGCCTGGTTGCTACGGGGATCTCGAGGTTCTGCCCGGCGTCACGATGGACTGCGTAAGGGTGCTGACCAGCGAATACGCCTACGTGCCGGTTCCCGTGCTTGGCCGGGTGCCGCTGGATGTGGCGGCGGCTGTCTGGTTCGTGGTGAACATCGGGGCGGCTCTGTGGCTTTACAAGACGCTGTCGCGGGGGGCGGCCCGTTTCGTCTTCTGGTGGCGCCTCCTGGGCCTCGCCATCTTGCCGTATCTCCTCTATCTGGAGTTCGCCGTGTTGAAGGCGGTCTGCATCTACTGCACCGTCATGCATGTCTTCATCTTGGTGGATTTCGTCGTGGTTTCTATCTTCCTCCGGAAGATGGCGCCGCTGATAAGGTAGCGCCGTGGCGGCGCCAGAGCTCCTCCAGCCTCTCCAGGTGGTCCCGGGGCAGGGGCCTGTTGTCTGAGGCGGCGGCGTATTCCTCCAGCTCCTCTGGCGCCGTGGCGGTGACCACCACGCTGGCCACTGGGAAGGAGAGCACGTACTTGACGGCGTATTGCGCCAGCGTGAGGCCCAGCTCCCTGGCCAGCGGCGCCACCTCCCTCTCCACGACGGCCCTCGCCTTCAGCATCCACTCCCTGGGCCGCAGGGAGCGGTGGTCTGTTGGATTTGGGTTGAACCTGTCGGTGAGTACGCCGGTGGCGTCGGGCACCCTGACCAGGAACCCGCTTCCGCCGCGCCTGATGAACTCCCTGCCTGGGTCCTGCTCCAGTATGTTAAAGACGAACATCATTACGTCTAGCCCGGCCTCCAAGGCGGCGAGGCCCTCCTCCAGGACATAGGTCTCGGGCCCCAGGGCTGCGCCGACGCACCTCGCCAGCGTCCCCCTCTGCGCCTTGAGCCAGGGCGCGGTTTTCCTCACGGCGTCGGCCGTGGGGTTGTGGATCATGAGTATGTCCGGCCGCCTGCCGAGCCGCTCCGCCGACTTGGCCGCGGCCCAGCCTAAGTAGTCGGGGTCGAAGCGCCTAGTCGGCTTCTCGAAGTGGTAGAAGTCGTAGCCCACCTTGGTGGAGAGGACCACGTCGTGTCCCCTCAGCCACTGGCCGAGGAGCTCTTCGCTCCTCCCCCTGCCGTATATATCCGCCGTGTCGAAGAGGCTTATGCCCAGGTCCAGGGCCTTGTTAACCAGCCTCCGCGCCTCCTCGTCGCTCAGCCTATACAGCTCGCTCCCCACCACCCACCCGCCGAGGCCGATCTCAGACACCTCAAGCCCGCAGAGGGTCCTCCGGCGCATGTATCCTACGCGAACGGCAGATTTAAACTGCGATTACCATCTCCCTCCTGCAGTAGATCCTCGGGAACATCTCGCCGAGGCCCCTCGTCACGTACATGACGGCCTCTCCCCTCCGGTAGAGGCCCCAGGTGTAGCCGAAGTAGCTGACGGTGTAGACAGGCACGTTAAGCGGCAGGCAGAACACCGTATCTACCGTTGTTGGTTCCATTTATAAACAATGTCAACATTTTTCAATCCAACATTTGGTGATCCACGGCGATAATCGTTTTAAAGAAGGGGGAAGTCGAAAAGGGGGTGTCTTTTCAGGATTTCTTCCGCGATCTCCCTCTGTCTCGGTGTGCCGTTTTTCGCCTTTTCGGCAAGGTACAGCGCTACAGCTCTTCTGACAGCTTCGTCCCTCTCTGCCATCTTTATAAGGTCTTCAAAGGCTATATACACCTTGTATTTATGGCCGTCTCTCACTATGTTCGGCCTAAGTCCAGCAGACTCAAGCCTCTTTGTAATTGCAAAAGCGTACCCGAGATTTGGGACGCGTTTTTTGGCGTAAAGCGATCCTACCTTCCCTCTTATCAGTTCAAGATGCATCACGACGCCCGCCACAGCCACGGTGCCCGGTTTGTCTGTCTCAACATGTGGTATCGTGGAGATTTCATCGTTACCGTTATATGCCTCTCTAAGGGTGTCTATACTCCTCTTCTTCTTGGGTTTCAATTTGATTCTGAGAGCGTCGTCTGTGGCCACTTTTACAATCACCCATTTGTGCGCCTCCAGCAGATCCAACAATTTACCATAGACGCTTTCTGCCTCCCTAAGCTTTATAAATGCCTCTCTGCTTGTAGCGATTTCAGTTTTGAATTTTCTGTTTTTGTTGCTTAGTTTCCAAGGTTCTTTTGCTGCGATAACAAGCCGACGCTTTCCTTTCAATATTTCTCTCCAATCAATTGCACCATCTCCTAGCCACATTGTTAACACGGGCGCCCACCCCCCGCGCCTGAGGTGGCTCGTCACCAGATCTATGGCCTCCGCCTTGCTCCATGTCTGCTTCCAACTATTTGCGACGATGCGTATTGTTACACTTACCCCCTCACTTGTTAAGTTGGCAGAGGCAATGTATATACGGAACCTTCCATGTCTTACTGCTACCCAAGCAAAAGCCTGCCATGGCTGTGATGTACCCATGTAGGGGTATCCGTTCACCTCACTCTCGTCGCTTGCCCTCCAGCCCAGCTGGAGCAACTCAAGCTTTTCTCGCGGATACTTCAACACATTTGGGAAATGCATCTCGGCACCGATCCCATGAATTGGAAAATGCATAACCGTTTTTCCTACGTATATCCACGTCCCATCTGGCGCGTACAGCTTGTTGCCCTCCAACCTGTACGTGCCCTCGACGACGGCTTTGTGCAATGCCACAAGCTTCTCTTTCGCCTGCATCCACGCCTCCAGCAGAAGCTGCTTCATCGTGTCTCTGAAGTGGAACAATTGCTTCTTCTCCTCTTCTGAGAGCTGAAACGTCTCGATAATCTTCTGCGTCGCGTATTCGACGTATAGCATCCATGCGGGGAATACCCAGTCCACAGGCCCCCGCAGTACGCCGTGGGTGGAGACTTGTCTAAGCACTTCCTCCAGCGTCGGCGGCTCGGCGGGCCTCAGCGCGAGTTCCAGGCGTTCTTTTATCTTGTTTCTATCCATAACACGTTAAACGCCGAGACGCATGTTGAACTATCCTATCCATGCCTCTTCTTTTTGCATTGCTATATAAGCATTCTCTCTACAGGTAAAGACTGACAAGTACAGAGCCACAGGAATACCTGCCGGGATATACCACGTGAAACTGACCGCAGAGGTCGTCCCGCTGTGTGGCGAAAAGGTCTGAGGAGCCAACAACTGCACTTCCCTGCAGGTACAGACTTACAGGAGTAATTAAACCTGTGAATCAATCCCTGTAGGGATGTACCTGCCGACAAATAAGCCTCTTTTTTTCCTCTTGTCTACATTATCCCTCCGGAGGAGCCCCAGCCGCGGAGCACGAGACGGCGTTTCAGTTAAACATGTAACGCATTCGGCGTATTAAACAGGAGGTTTTGCCGTGTTGACGCTGGTCAAGCCGTGGGTGTGGCCTGCGAGGTAGATTCCCCGCCGCGCCGCCTGGAAGGCGTCTGGCGAGTGGACGAGTACTACGTCTGCGTCGGCCGCGGCGGGGTAGCTCCGCGGGTCTTCCCGCCAGTCCAGCCCGTGGATCCTCAGGCCGCCTAGCTGAACCCAGTCGTCCACCAGCACATAGACGCCCGCGTCTTCAAGCGCCTTAACCCCCTGCCTCAGGGGGAACTTCCTCCTGCTCCAGTGCTCGTGGTTGCCCAAGACAGCCACCTTAGGCCCTGGGAGCCGTCTCAGCGTCTCCACAACGACGTCAAGACTCGGCGTTTTTTCGTCGTAAGTGTCGCCTCCTATGAGGAGGAGGTCGTAGGGGGGCAGGTCCAGCCGCCTGACGCCGTGGAGGTGGAGGTCGGAGATAAACACCACCCTCCTCCCCAGCCCCAGCCGGAGCTCGGCGACGTCGGCGCCGGTCAGTTGCGCCCCGAAACCGGCCGCGACAACCGCCACCGCCGTGCCGCCTATTAAGGTCAAGAAAGTGCGGCGTTTCACTGCACCTCAGCTTTTTTCAACACGTCCGCCACGGCGGCCTGCACCACCTCCACGTCCTCCCTCGTGATCATATAAGGCGGGAGGAACCGCAGGGTGTTTACGCCGGCGGTTAGGGCCATCACGCCTCTCTCCATGAGGGGCTGGAGGAACTGATCCGCCTTAACCCTCAGCTCCAGGCCCAACATCAGCCCCATGCCCTTCACCCTCACGGCGAGTCTGCTCCCGGTCTCCGCCAAGGCCTTGGCCAGCTCCGCCCCCGCCCTCTCCGCCTTGGCGGGCACGTCCTCTTCTCTGAGCAGTCTGGAGGCGGCCGCCGCGGCGGCCATGACGACGGCGTTGCCGGCGAAGGTGGAGCCGTGTTCCCCAGGCTCAAAGACGTCGCCGAACTCCTCCCTCGCCACTGCGAGACCTATGGGCAGGCCGCCGGCGACGGGCTTCCCCGCGGTGAAGATGTCCGGCTCCACGCCGTATTTCTGGAAGGCCCAGACGGCGCCCGTGCGGCCGAAGCCTGTCTGGACCTCGTCTATTATGAGGAGGGCGCCCCTCCTGGAGGCCTCGTCGCGGAGGGCCTTTAGGAACTCTGGGGTGGCTGGGTTGACGCCGCCTTCGCCTTGTATAGGCTCCACCACTACACAACAGGCGTCTTCGCCCACCACCTTGTCCACTTCAGACGGCACGTTGAATTTGCCGAACCTCACGTGGGGGTAGAGGGGCTCGAAGGCTTTGCGGTACTTCTCGTTCCAGGTGATAGACAGCGACCCCATGGTCCTGCCGTGGAAGCTGTTGGTGAAGGCCACTATGGTGGGCTTCTTGGTGATCTTCTTGGCGATTTTTATGGCGACCTCCACCGCCTCGGTGCCAGTGTTTTGTAGGAAGACTGTTCCGAACTTGGCGGGGAGGAGGCGGGAGAACTCCTCCATGAACCGCTCCCGGGCCGGCGTGGAGAAGTTGAGGGGGACGGCCCACACCTCCTCTATCTGCCGCCTCACCGCCTCCACTATCTTGGGGTTGGCGTGGCCGAGGAAAACCACGCCGTGGTTGGTGTTGCAGTCCACGTACCGCCTCCCCTGGTCGTCCCAGACATATTGCATGAAGCCCCGCACGATTCTGACGCCGTATTCGCGGTAGTAGCGAGCCAGCCTGGCCATGGGTTGGAATAGACCTATATATAAATCTGGGGATGCTCCGGAGGGCTTGGGCGGCGTCAGTAATACTCAACCTCGTATATGGGCTGGGCCTTCTTCCTGAGGAGCTTGACCCAGATGTTGTTCCTGAGGTCCATGTCTCCACGGCCTCGGTGAAATATAAGGCCAGCGGTTGCTTAGGAGGCGGATTTTTATACTACGGCCCACCCGTATACGTGACAAACCCCATGAGGCAGATCTTCAACAAGTTGAGGTGGACGGGGCGTCGGGCCTACTTTAGGTACCTCAACAGGCCGGGCGGCGAGGAGGAGGCCTCCACAGACGACGTGGTAGAGATAGGCGCCAACGGCGTCGTGGTGTCCCGCGGCGGGAGGGAGAGCTACATCCCGTACCACCGCATCGTGGAGATCCGCCTGGACACGGGCGAGGTCCTCCTTGAGAGGAGGCGCGGCTAGCCTCTCCCCAGCGCCTTGAGGAGGGCCCTGACCTTCCCCATGTCTTTAACGCCGGGGCTCGCCTCCACGCCGCTGGCCACGTCCACCATGTAGGGCCTCAGCGCCGCCACGAGGTGGGCGTTCTCCGGCGCGACGCCGCCCGCCACAGCCACCTTCCCCAGCCCAACCACCTGCCTCAGCGCGGCCAGCGGTATCTTGAGCCCGCCCTCGTACCGCTTCCTGCTACTCTTGTCGGCGTCCACCAGCACGTATTCGTGGGGTCTCCTCAGCAACTCCTCCACCGCGGCCCTCAAGTCAGCCCCGGGCCTATACACGGCCACGGGCGCAAGCGCGACCCCTCGGGAGGCGGCGTAGTCGTAATCCTCCTCCGCCAGCGCGCCGTGGTGTTGCACAACAGGTATGCCGCTCTCAGCGGCGAGGTCCACCGCCTCCTTGGGCGGCAACGACGCAGTCACCAGCACCGGCCTGCTCCTCCGCACAGCGGCTCTCAAGGCCCCAAGGGCCTCCGGCCTGACGGCGCGGGGGCTCGTCGGCTCCACTATGAACCCTATATACTCCACAACCCCGTCCAGCGCCTCAGCGTCGGCCAGCCTGGCGACGCCACATATCTTAACCAACACGGCTTTTATGAATTAGCCAGTTTAATAGTCACCTGGCTTTTACCTGGACGGAGGTTTTAGGGTCTACCTGGCGCTGTCGGCGCGTTACAAAGTAGACGGCGGACCCCAGGTATTGTAGACCTGGCCTGGCACTCCCTTCGGAGGACGTCGACTTGTTTATTGAGGAGCCCTCTTGAGCTGTCGCGGCTAGTTGCCGAGGCTCTTGGGCTTTTAGAGGGGCGGTTTGAGTTCTACATAGGGGATAGCCAGATTTTTCACTTCTTCGCAAAGGTGGAGAGGGAGTGGTCGCCGTAGAGGTTGTGTCTAGGACACGGGGCAAGATCTGAGAGACTCCGCTCTTTGAGGAAGTTAGGCACGTTGAGCGCGAGGGCGTTTTCTACTGGATGCTGTCGCTGGAGGCCTACATTCAGCGCCGTAAGCGCCACCGCCGCCAGGTGTGTTATCGCCGGGTTTAGCTTCGGCATGTCTCCCCCCTTTTGCCGGCCTTTATTTAGGCCACGGTAGGAGGGAGGAACGGGCGGAATAAAACGCGGAACTAGGCGGAGCGGCGGCTCCACGTCTCTCTATTCTTTGGGCTTTTTGTAAATACATAACACACGGCGCGTATTATATACTGTACGCGGCGGGGTTTAGTTTTTAAGGTGGGTTTTTCTCGGGCTTTATGTCCTCGGGGTGGTAGATAGGTGGTACAACATCGCGGCTGATCTGCCGGGGGTGTTGCCCCCTCCGAAGGACCCGGAGGAGGGGGAGAGCAGGATCGCCTTGTTGACCAAGATCCTCCCCTCCGCGCTCATAGACCAGGAGTTCACGGCGGAGAGGTGGGTGCCGATACCTGAGGAGGTGCGGGACGTGTACAGGAGGGTTGGGCGCCCGACCCCTCTGTTTAGGGCGGAGGGGTTCGAGAGGGCTCTTGGGACCGGGGTCCACATCTATTATAAGTACGAGGGGGTTCTGCCGGTGGGTAGCCACAAGCTCAACACGGCCGTGGCGCAGGCGTACTACGCCAAGGTGGACGGCGCGGTGGAGGTGGCGACGGAGACCGGCGCGGGGCAGTGGGGCATGGCGGTGTCGCTGGCGGCGGCGCTGTTTGGACTGAGGGCAACGGTGTTTATGACCCGGTCCTCCTACAACAGCAAGAGGCAGAGGCTGGCGTTTATGAGGGCCTACGGCGCCACGGTGCACCCAAGCCCCAGCGACGTCACCGATACCGGGAGGCGCCACTACAGGCCGGACCACCCGGGCTCTCTGGGCATTGCCATCTCGGAGGCGGTGGAGTACGTCCTATCTGGCGAGAGGCGCAGGTATCTGCCGGGTAGCGTCATGGAGTTCGTCCTCCTGCACCAGACCGTCATTGGGCTTGAGGCCGTGGGGCAGATGCCGGAGGAGCCCGACGTGGCCGTGGCCTGCGTCGGCGGGGGCTCCAACTTCGGCGGCTTCACCTACCCCATGATAGGCGCCAAGCTCAGGGGGGAGGGGTTCGCGAAGACGAGGTTCGTCGCCGTGGAGTCCGCCGCGGCGCCTAAGCTGACGAAGGGGGATTACCGGTACGACTTCCCAGACGCCACAGGAGTCCTCCCACTCATAAGGATGTTCACCCTGGGCCACGACTACGTCCCGCCGCCGGTGCACGCCGCGGGTCTCAGGTACCACGGAGCCGCGCCCAGCCTCTCTCTGCTCAAGAGGCTTGGCCTCGTAGAGGCCGTGGCGTACAGCCAGGAGGAGGTGATGCAAGCCGCCCTCCTCTTCGCCAGGTCCGAAGGCGTAATACCTGCGCCTGAGTCCGCCCACGCCGTCAAGGCCGCCGCAGACCTCGCCAAGAAGCTGCCGCCGGGTTCGGTGATCGTCTTTAACATGTCTGGCCACGGCCTCCTCGACGTAGACGCCTACGAGAAGGCCCTGGAGTGGGTTAAAGATATAGCGTGAGAGTTACATCACATGGGCTTAACCTTCGCCGAGGTCGAGATCGTGGGCAGGTCTTACAAGGCGCTTATAGACGCCGGCTTCAACGGAGAGGTGCTGGTGAGCAAGCGGGTGGCTGAGGAGGTGGGGCTTAGGCCCTTTAGGACTAAGGAGAGGGTGACTGTAGACGGGAGGAGGATTAAGGTGGAGGTGGCGGTGGCAGTCATCAAGCTGTGGGGGGAGGAGACTGAGGTTTTTGTAGAGATACTCGACGAGCTTCCGCTGGACGTGCTCATTGGCGTACAAGCCCTCGGGCGGCTTGGATACGTAGTTGACCCCGTAAGCGGCCGGCTGGAGAAGGTGGGGCTGTTGGCGGTATAGTTTATTAACTCCTCTTTTCCGGTCCATATGGCTTCGGGGTGGCTCAACTACTAAAAAGACTGTCCGGTGGCGAAGCCCTATCTCTAGACGAGTCCTACCTCCTCGCCCGGGAGATCCTCTCCGGGGGTCTCAGCGACGTTGCGATCGCCGCAACCTTAACTGCCATGCGGTGTAGGGGGGAGACAGCGGAGGAGGTGGCTGGGTTTGTGAAATTTGCCAGAGAAGTCGCCGTGAAGGTCCCGCTTAGGGTTGAGGCGATCGACACCGCAGGCACAGGAGGCGACGGGGCAGGTACGATAAACCTCTCCACTGCCGCCGCTGTGGTGGCCGCGGCCGCCGGGGCGAGGGTGTTGAAGCATGGCAACAGGTCGGCCTCCGGCCTTTTCGGTAGCGCCGACTTCGTAGAGGCGGTTGGCTACAACCTAGATGTGGGGCCTGAGAAGGCGGCGGAGATGGTTGAGCGGGTAGGCTTCGCCTTCGTATTCGCGCCTAAATACCACCCGGCCTTTGCCAGGGTGGCCCCCGTCCGGAGGCAGTTGCCCTTCCGCACTGTCTTCAACATAGTGGGCCCTTTGGCAAATCCGGGCCTCGTCAAGCGGCAACTCATCGGCGTCTCGGAGAGGCGCCTCCTCGACGTGGTGGGCGGCGTGGCCTCCATGCTTCTTGATACGGCGCTTGTGGTCTACGGCTCGGGGGTAGACGAAGTGAGCGCGGAGGGGCCTACTGAGGTGGTGGAGGTACGGCGGGGCAGGGCTGAGCGGTACGTGGTGACGCCTGAGGACTTCGGCGTTCAGAAGACGCCTATCCCCAGGGCGTCCAGCAGGGAGGAGGCGGTGGCCCTCGCCTTGGCGGGGCTGAGAGGCGAGCACAGGGAGGCCATGGTCGCCATAGCGGTGAACGCATCCGCCGCGTTATACGTCGCTGGCGTGGCCAGAGACTTCAGAGACGGGTACGGGCTGGCCGTTAACGCGATAAGGGAGGGGGCGGCGTATAGGAAGCTTATAGAGGCGGTGGAGGCGTCGCGATGAAGATCCCGCTGTCTAGGCTTCCGGCTCCGCGGGAGCTGGCGCATGCGCTGTATCTCTCGGGGGAGGACTTCGTGGCTTTGTTGGAGTCGGGCCAGGGGTTCGCCGAGCGGGCGCGGTATACCGTGGTGGCGTGGGGCGTGGAGAGGGCGTATGTGGCGAGGGGGGCCGACTTGCAACAGGTCCTGTACGAGGCCCAGCGCGGCTTGAAGCCGGGCGGGGGGCCTTTCGGCGGGGAGCTGGCGATAGGCGCCTTGACGTATGAGGCGGCGTATTACCTGGAGCCGCATCTCCTCAAATACGGCAAGGTGGACCGCGAGCTCCCCGCGGCGTTTCTAGTGGTGCCTGCGGGCTACCTCGTGTATGACAAGTTGCTAGGCAGGGCTTATCTGAGGGGCGAGCTCCCCAGGGCCGCCGCCCCGAGGGACGGGCCGCTTGACGTGGCGGGCCCCGTGGCGGGGACAGACCCCGTGGAGTTCATGCGGTGGGTCGCCGAGGCGCGTCGGATGATAACAGAGGGCGAGATCCTGCAGGCTGTCCTCTCCAGGTGGGTGGAGTACAGAGCCAGGGGCGACCTCTTTAGGCTGTACACGGCGCTAGCCGAGACGAACCCCTCGCCGTATATGTATTTTCTGAAATACGGCGACGTCCACCTCGTGGGGACGTCGCCGGAGTTGCTGGTCAAGGTGAGCAACGGCAGGGTGGAGACCCACCCCATCGCGGGGACGAGGCCCAGAGGCGGCACGGAGGAGGAGGACCTGGCCCTTGAGGAGGATATGCTCAGAGACGAAAAGGAGCTGGCGGAGCACATAATGCTTGTGGATTTGGCGAGAAACGACGTGGGGAGGGTCTGCCAGCTTGGGTCGGTGAGGGTTGAGGAGCTCTTCGCCGTGGAGAAATACAGCAGGGTTCAGCACTTGGTGTCGCGGGTGTGGTGTCTCCTAGACAGGCGGTTCGCGCCGGTGGATGCCCTCCTGGCGACGCACCCGGCGGGCACCGTGTCGGGCGCGCCTAAGGTGAGGGCCATGGAGATAATCGCCGAGCTTGAAGACAGGCCTAGGGGTCTCTACGCGGGCGCGGTGGGCTTCATGTCGCCGTCTCTGCTGGAGTTCGCCATAGTCATCAGGACCATCATAGTGAGGGACGAAACGTTAAAAATCCAGGCGGGCGCCGGCGTCGTGTACGACTCCACGCCGGAGAGGGAGCTCCGGGAGACGGAGTCTAAGCTATCTGCCCTCAAGGCCGTGGTGGAGGGGGGGCCATGGACTTGACGCTGATTGTGGACAACTACGACAGCTTTGTCTACAACATCGCCCACTACGTGGGTGAGCTGGGTAGCCGGCCGCTTGTGCTCAGAAACGACGAAGTCACCGTCAAAATAGTGGAGCGGATCAGGCCGGACAGGATCATAATATCGCCGGGGCCTGGCCACCCGGCGAATCCGCGCGACGTGGGGAACTCCCCCGACATAGTGAGGGAATTCAGCGGGAGGATACCCATACTGGGCGTCTGCCTAGGCCACCAGATAATCGGCTACGTCTTCGGGGCCCGCATCAGACAAGCCAGGTCGATTAAACACGGCAAGGTCGGCCAGGTCAGACACGTGGGCGGCCCGCTGTACCGCGGCGTCCCCGAGGTGTTTCCAGCCGCCCGCTACCACAGCCTCGTGGTGGACGACCTCCCGCCGGCGCTGGCGGCGGAGGCCTACTCGCTGGACGACAACGAGGTGATGGGGCTGAGACACGTGGAGCACCTCACGTTCGGCGTCCAGTTCCACCCCGAGTCCATAGCGTCGCCCCACGGCAAGAGGATCCTCAAGAACTTCCTGGACCTGGTGATATGAAGAGGCTCGGCGTGTACATATTGGCGGGCTGGCCCAGCGCTGAGGTCTACAGAAAGGCCGTAGCCGCCGCGGCGCAGGTCGCAGATTTCGTGGAGCTGGGCCTCCCCAGCAGAAACCCTAAATACGACGGGCCTTTCATAAGGAGGGCGCACGGCGAGGCGGAGCCTGTGGAGCTGGGCCTGGTTCCCGGCGAGGTTTACGTGATGGCGTATTGGGAGGACCACGCGGCGAAGCCCGAGGCGCTTTTCGAGGCCGCGGCCGCCGCGGGGGCCAGGGGGGTGCTGGCGCCTGACCTCCTCATCGACTTCCCCCCGGAGCTCGGGCGGTATGTGGAGCTGACGCGAAGGTTCAAGATGGAACCCGTCTTCTTCGTGCCGGGCAAGTTCCCCCACGGCCTCGTCCGGCGGCTTGCCTCGTACCGCCCAGCCTTCATATACCTGGGGCTCTACGCCGCCACTGGCATAGAGCTACCCGTATACGTGGAGCGGAACATAAAGGTGTTTAGGGAGGTGGCGCCGGAGGTGTTCCTCGTGGCTGGGTTCGCCATAGACAGCCCCCAGAAGGCGGCCGCGGTGGTGAGGGCGGGGGCTGACGCCGTGGTCGTGGGCACCGCGTTTCTGAGGAGGCTTAGGAGCTCCGTTGAGGAGGCCGTGGCGTTTCTCAGGGAGATAAAGAGGGCGCTACAGGAGTAAGAGGAGGGGCAGGTACACCGCCACGTTTACAGCTGTGACGACGGCCCCGTATTTCAGGAATTCGAAGAAGGTGACCGTGGTGGAGAATCTCTTCTCCAGAACCTCCAGTATTATGATGTTGGAGGCGGCGCCGAGCAGGGTTAGGTTCCCCGCCACTGTGCTGGCCATGGCCAGAGTGAGCCAGGCCTTGGCGTCTGCGCCTATCTCCGTCAAATAGGCGGAGAAGAGGTTTACGAAGGGGACGTTGCTGAGGATCTGGCTCAGCGCGAGGGAGAGGGCGGTTATGGCCAGGAGGTCGGCGGCTGTGCCCTGGTAGCTCGGCAGTGCGGCTGAGATGAGGGGTTGCAAGACACCGCCATCCCACACAGCCTTCATGGCTATGAACATGGCCGCGAAGAAGAGTATGGTGCCCCAGTCCACCCGCGAAATCACGTCGCGTGGATCCGTGGCGAAGAAGTAGAGAAGCGTCGCCACGACGAAGGGTATCAGCCCTATGTTGCGTATGTGGGGCGCCCCGCTCAGCGCCGCCACGTCGTTTGCCACCATGGCCCCCACCGCCGCGGCCATGCCCACGGCGGCAAGGACGGCGTCTCTCCTGTTTCTAACAGCCTCCCAGGGGCTCGCCAACACTGCCACTCTTTCGTTTTTCACCCGCATCATCTTGAGCAGAAGAAGCGGCGTAACCACCAGATTTATCAGCGTGGGCACCGCCAGGGCCTTGACGAAGGTAATGAAGGGGGCTTGCATGTTTGACGTAACTGCTATCAGCATGTTCTGCGGGTTCCCGACGGGGGTCATCACAGACCCCACGGTGAGGGAGTAGGCCAGTAGGAGGAAGGCGAATTTCGGCGGGAGACCCGCGGCGCGCGCCAGCACCGCGGCGATGGGCGGCCCCATGAGAGCCACCGTGTCGTTTACGGCCACGGCGGCCAGCAAGCCGAAGAGGAGGGAGGCCCCTAGGGCTAGGCCGTACCGCGTCTTAAATAGGCCGAGGAACCAGTAGGCGATCGCGTCGAGGAGGCCGCTGGACTCAGCCAGCGCCACTATGGAGAACATGCCAATTAAGAAAAACAACACTTCGAGATTGACCACGGCGGGTACCTGGTCCACCGAGAGAGGCCCCGGCACTATGGCCACGAAGGCGGCTAGGGACATGATCGACCAGACGGGCAACTTGGGGAACTTGGGCCTCGCCAGCATCCCCGCGATGATGATAAAGATGATGACGAGGGAGTAGAGCTCGCCGTAGGCCACTGGGCCACCAACATTTATATGGTTTATAAATTCCTATGTTTATGTCTCCCGAGTTTTTGTTTACTGTCTTGTTGTTGCTCAGCGCCGTGGCCGGCTTCGTGGGCTCCCTCACAGGTCTAGGCGGCGGCGTGGTGCTGGTGCCGGTCTACACGCTCGTGTTGGGCGTGCCCATCGAGTACGCAGCAGGCGCGTCGCTTGTATCCACCATAGCCACGTCGCTTGGCACCAGCGTCGCCTACGTCCGCGACAGAATCACCAACGTGAGAATAGGTATGTCGCTTGAGGTTGCCACATCGTTGGGGGCGTTGACCGGGTCTCTGGCTGTGGCGCTGATATACTCCCTAGGCCTTCAGCGGCTGGTATATGTGGTCTTCGGCACCGTGTTGTTGCTGTCTTCCTACACCCAAATGAAGGTGTTGACTACGGCCAGGCGGGCGGCGCCTCCGCCTGACCGCTGGACTAAGCGGCTGAGGCTATACGGGCGGTACTACGACGCTTTGGAGGGCCGGGAGGTTGAGTACTACGGGGTGCGGTGGTGGCTCGGCGCATTGGTTATGTTTTCCGCCGGGGTGGTGTCGGGCTTCCTCGGCATAGGCGGCGGCGCCTTGAAGGTGCTGGCGATGGACTGGGCCATGGCCTTGCCCATAAAGGTTTCGACGGCGACCAGCAACTTCATGATAGGCGTAACGGCGGCCACCAGTAGCGCCGTTTATTGGGCCCACGGCTACATCCAGCCGTTTCTGGCGTCGGCCACGGCCCTGGGCGTCCTTCTCGGAGCCTTCGCCGGGAGCAAGATCCTGCCGCGGCTCAAGAGCAGATCCGTCAGGCTGATATTCACGGCGATACTGATCATCCTGGGTCTCCAGATGATTTTGAGGGGGGTATGGAGTTAGAAGACTTGGTGGTTTTAGTGATGCGGGCCGGCCTCTTGGTAAGCGTGGCCCTGCTGATCGGAGGTGTTTTGATGACGCCTCTAGGCCCCGCTGGGGTGGCGGACGTGCACTCCCCAGTGAACTCCTCCGCGTATCCCCTCTCAAGGCTTCTCCACACTCTGCCCTCCGCACCCTCTGCAGTCGCGGTGATGTTCATGGGTCTTGCGGCGTTGCTCGCCACGCCCCTAATCAGGGTGGCGCTCGCAGTCCTCGAGTTCGCAAAGGAGGGGGACTGGATCTACCTGGGGCTCACTTTCCTTGTCCTCCTTATACTTTTAATATCTCTCTTCATGCCCTCGATACGTGATTGACATAACGCCGATCGGCTACGTGAAACACGAGCACCCAGACGATGAGGTGAAGAGGAGGAGGTTTGTAGATGCCGTGGTTGAGATCCTGCCTGAGTACGAAGAGGGGCTTAGAGGGCTTGAGAAGTTCAGCCACATCATCATATTGGCGTATCTACACAAGTTCAGGAGCCGGCCTCTCGTAGTTAGGCCGAAGCGGGTAGAGGGGGCGCCGGAGGTCGGCGTCTTCGCCACAGACAGCCCCGACAGGCCTAACCCAATTGCGGTGTCCATCGTCCGCCTCCTCCGGAGGGAGGGGGGGACGTTGCACGTAGACGGCGTAGATCTCTTCGACGGGACGCCTGTCCTCGACATAAAGGGCTTCTCGCCGAAGCGCTGTCCAGAATCCCCTAAGGCGCCTTGGTGGGCCGATTGAGATGTTGCCTCTAGCCCCCCTCCACTACGTCTTAAGCGCCGTCAGCGGCTTCGTCGTGGGGTTCACCTTAGGTTTAATAGGCGGCGGAGGGTCGATATTGGCCATTCCGCTTCTCCTGTATTTTGTGGGGCTGGCGAACCTAGGCGGCTATCCTCCAGATTATATCGATCACCTAGTGGTGGGCACCACGGCGTTGGCCGTGGGGCTAAACGCCTTCATCAACGCCTATATGCACTGGAGGAGGGGAAATGTGGCGCTGAGAGAGGGGGCTGTCTTCGCCGGGGTGGGCGCCGTGGGTAGCTTCGTCGGCGCCAACGCAGGTCTCGGCGTCAGAGGCGAACTGCTCCTTTTCCTCTTCGGCATCTTTATGATAGCTGTCGCAGTCTACGTGTGGAAGGGTGACGGGGATGGGGGCCGACGCGCGTCCCGGCGCGGGTCGAGCTGGGCTAGGCTCGTGCCGACGGCCTTCGCCGTGGGCTTCGCCTCGGGCTTCTTCGGCATAGGCGGGGGGTTTCTGGTGGTGCCGGGGCTGTTGTTCAGCACGGGCGTCGACATCTTAAAGGCCGTAGGGACTTCGTTGATTTCCGTGGGGACGTTCGGCGTGGTGACGGCCGCCGCCTACCTCTTGAAGGGACTTGTGGAGCCTCTGATCAGCCTTCTGTATTTGGCAGGCGGCGTGGCCGGCGGCTATGCGGGAGCCCGGGCCGCCTCGGCTGTCCCCCGGAGGACGTTGCGGAAAATATTCGCAGGTATGTTAATCGCCGTGGCCGTGTACGTAATGGCTAGGAACCTTCCGTGATGTTGCGTTAAGTTTTTAAGTCAACACGTTCCACAACCTATGCCGTCTCATGGATCGTTGACTAAGGCTGGGAAGGTGAGGAACCAGACCCCCAAGATACCTCCAAAGCCTAAGAAAGACCTGCCGCCGAGGAGGAGGAACATTAGGAACTACAAGAGGAAGATTCTATACGCCTCCTCATCTCAAGCCTCCGCCGAGGCTTAACGCTTAATGCTACTTGTTTTTTTGGCCGTAGTGCTATTCATCATAGGCGCCACCCTGTCACGTAGACTTGACGTCTCTATTTCACTCGCCGCAGGTGCCGTCGCCTACGGCGTAGCCGCCTTTGGGCCCGGGGTCTTGGCCGCCACAGCCGCCGCCTTCAATACGTCTATGGCCTACGTCTTGACGTCGCTTATCTTCGCCATGGCTCTCGGCTTTTTGTTAAGGGAACAAAAGACCCGCATCGCCAGCGGCCTCTCGGCTCTGGGGGCCAGGGCGGCTGCCTTCGCCATACCAGCCGCCATAGGTCTACTCCCCATGCCCGGCGGGGCTTACATCAGCGCGGTGGTCGTAGACCCTCTATACGACAAGATGGGGCTTAAAAGCCACCAGAAGACCTTCCTCAACTACTGGATGCGGCACATATGGATCCCGGTCTGGCCCCTCTTTCAGGGCGTCTTGATTACGGCGGCTGTCCTCGGCGTCTCGGTGTGGCAGGTGGTGGAGTGGGCGTGGCCAGGCGCCCTCTTCGCCGTGGCGGCGGGAGTCGCGGTGGCCGCCTCGCTCGTCAAGCCAGTCCCCGTGGCTGGGGATCCGCGTGACTTAACGGCCCTCTGGCCTCTCGCGGCTGTGGCCGCGCTCTCCTTTTAGTGCCTCTCCCCCTGGCGGTGGGGCTGTTTATCTGGCCTACGTCGTGGTTAATAATGTGGGTAGAGATCAGCTCGCCGCCTCGTTGAAGTACGCCCTTAACCCGCGGATACTTGCGATAATTGTGTTTTCTCTAGTCTTCGCCCAGTACATAAAGGAAAGCGGACTAAGCGCCCAGCTGGCCCAGGCCCTGGGCCCCTACTCCGGCCTCGCCGTCTTCTTGATACCCTTCGCCGTGGGTGTAGCCACCGGCGTGGAGTTCACCTTCGCCGGCCTCGCCTTTCCGCCCATATCGTCTCTTATCCACGGACCTGCCTTGGCCTTGGCCTTCGCGGGGGGTTTTCTCGGCGTGATGCTCAGCCCTGCCCATTCTTGTTTCGTCTTAACCCGAGAGTACTACCAAGCAGACGTCGGCCAGGTATACCGCCTCTTGGCCAAGGCCGCCGCCGCTGTCGTGGCACTGTCGGCGGCATATTACGTATTGATCTTTTATTGACGACGCCTCTTTCATTGTGCTTGTGGTTGTCGTCGGCCCCATGTTTGCAGGCAAGACCACAGAGTTGATCCGCCGGGTGGAGCGGCAGGTCATAGCTGGTCGGCGGGCCATCGTCTTTAAGCCTTCTCTAGACGCGAGGTACGACGCCTCTAAGGTAGCCGCCCACAACGGCCTCAAGTTCGACGCCTATGTGGTGCCGCCTGACGAGACCGGCGTCGAGGCTATATACAAACTGGGGTTTGAGTACGATGTGGTCGCCGTGGACGAGATCCAGTTCTTCCCCCCAAGCCTTGCGGAGGTTCTTGACGCGTTGGCAAGCCACAGAGTGGTAATTGCCGCAGGTCTAAACCTCGACTTCCGCGGCGAGCCTTTTGAAACCACCATGCGCGCGATGGCGTATGCAGACAAGGTGGTGTCTCTAACCGCCGTCTGTAAAACATGTGGAAGACCGGCCACCCGGACGCAACGTCTCATAGACGGCAGACCCGCCCCTAGAGACAGCCCCCGCATCCTAATAGGCGGGGGGGAGACCTACGAAGCTCGGTGTAGGAGACACCACCTCGTCCCTAAATAGGTTATATTCACCGAATTTCTGAATGAATATTTTTAAAGGTAAAAAGTTTCTGTGCCTATGGCGGAACTCGCCAACTACCAAAGAGTAGTTATTGACCAAGATACTTGTATCAGTTGCGGCGCCTGCGTCGCCGCCTGTCCCTACCAGGCCCTTGAGCTCGACGAAAACGGCAAATCCAGACTCATTTGGGAGATGTGCAAAGACGACTTCTCCTGCATCGCCGTGTGTCCCGTCAAGGCTATCACCAAGATAAGCGAGGCCTCGGCGGAGCTCAAGGCTAAGAAGGGCTGGTACAAGTTCGGCAAGCCCCTCTCTCCCGAGGAACAGAAGGCATACGAAGAGTGGAAGTCGAAATACGGCGTCACAGCCCCACCCGTCTAGGCGAGAAACATATTTCTCTCTATCTCAACCTTTTTTGTGGGCACTTGTCGAGTCTGCGGCAGGTCCGACCTCTTGATATCCGACGCAGTCGGGGTCTGCATAGACTGCCTCAGGATGAGGCCAAGACAAGCTCTTGAAATAGCGGCAAAGTCGCACAGAACCAGCCGAGCCAAGTTTAGACTCCCCCTGGCGCCGCCCGCCGGCGGCGTCACCTGCGGAGTCTGCGGCCGTGGATGCGCAATCCCAGAAGGCGCGACGGGCTACTGCGGTCTTGTGAAAAACGTAGGCGGGAGGTTGACTAGGCCGGGCGGAGACGTCAAGATGGGGGTTTTGACGTATTATTACAAATAACCGAAAGCCCCGCCCTTTAGGGCGGGGATGAATATTTAAAAATCCGGGCGTTCTAATCCTAGGCCCCCAGCTGGGGCCGGATGACCCGCGGTGCTGGCCCGGGTAGCTCCATGACCCCGGCCCGAGGGGCCGCTGAAGGCCGGGCGAGGGCGCCTATGAACCGCCCTGAGGGGAACCTCCGCCCTTCGGGGCGGGGAGGAGGTCAGGACCCCATACCCACCAACTGCGTCGCGGATTGGGTCTGTCCAGCTACCACGGGGAGGGGCTACCCAAAATACGCCAAGGCCCCTCTCGGCGAGGAGGGCTACTACAACTTAGCCGTCTTCTACGGCGCCTGTAGCCTAGACTGTCTCTACTGCCAAAACTGGCAGTATCGAAAATACCCCGCAAACCCCCAGCTGGTGTCGGTGGAGGAGCTCGAGAGGGCCATGACCCGTAGAGTCACATGCGTCTGTTTCTTCGGAGGCGACCCAGCCCCCCAGACGGTCCACGCGTTGCTTGTGGCAAAGAAAGCCGCTGAGAAGGGCGTAAGGGTGTGTTGGGAGACGAGTGGCCAGCTGGCGCCTCATCTGCTGGACAAGGTGGTGGAGGCTTCGTTGAAAACCGGCGGAATCGTGAAGTTCGACCTCAAGGCGTTTACGCCCAGCGTCTATAAGGCGTTGACAGATGGGGAGGTGGACGTGGCGCTTAGGAACTTCAAGGCGGCGGCGAGGCGGTTTAGGGAGAGGCCGGAGGTGCCGCTGGTGGTCGCCTCTATACTGCTGGTTCCCGGCTACGTGGATGAGGTGGAGGTAGACCTCTTAACCAAGTTCGTAGCGCAAATAAACCCGGAGATACCGACGCGTTTCTTAGCCTTCCACCCGGACTACATGCTCCGCGACTTGCCGCCTACGTCTAGGAGGCACGCGGAGGCGGCGGTTAAAATCGCTAGGGAGAACGGCCTCGCGGAGGTGTTCCTGGGGAACGAGTGGCTCCTGGGCGACTACTACTGACGGCAATAGGGCTTGATGTGTTTAAAGACGTCTTCCAGCCGGGGCCTCCCCTTAAACACCACCACGTTGGGGAGCAACTGCCTCCAGGTGGCCATGGCGAGCTCCTCGTTGACAAGGACCAGGAGGGGCTTCCCCACCTTGGCGATCTTCTCGTATTTCCGCCTGAGGTAGTCGGGGGTCCAGAACCCCACGATTTCGATGTATAGATCGCCTATTTTGAAGTCGGGGATGTAGACTCTGCCCCCGACGACGAGGACCTCGGGCTCTCGTTGCACAGGGCATACCCTGGAGACCTGCCGGTAGAACTCCTGCTCTACGGAGCTGTCAAACTCCTCGGCCTCCACGGGGTTCTTCGGCATGTCTGGAGCGGTGGCGTTGCTTTCTCTGAAGGTGTAGATTTTCTCGTTTAGCTTCACCGCCGCCTCTATGCTCCACCGCCCGGCCGCTGTTATGTAGGGCACGAGCTTGGCGAGGCGGACGCCGTAGCGCTCTATCTGTCTAAGCGCCGAGGCAGGGCCGTCGAAGTGGAACTCCAAGTCGCCGCTTCTCTCCTCTGCTATATACATCAGCCTCAGACCCTTTACCGCCCTCACAAGGCTCTTCACGACAACGGGGGCGTTGGGCAACGTGGCCTTGACGTAGAGCGACTTGAAGAGGAGGGTCTGGATGAGGGCCAAGTTGTAGCGCCGCACCAGCTCAGCGGGGTCGGCCCCCGGCGGCTTCAACACGGCTCTGTTCTCCTCGTACGCCTTCATGAACAGCCTCTTCACCTCTTCAGCGCCTATACGCAACTTGGCCGCGGCGGCTTCGAAGATCTTCTCCCGCGCCTCCGGCGTAAGTGGGAAGCCCGCGGCGGAGGACGCCTTGAACACCTCCAGCCTCACCCGCGCCACCAGGCGGCTGTCCACCTCCTCCACCTCCATCAGTTGCTCCACAAGCCTTGCGAGGCCGCCCAGTAGCTTCCTGTCCCATCTGAGCGCCTCCACGGCTTTTCTGAAGTCGCCTAGGGTTTTCGCTCCCCGGGCCGCCTCAAGCACCTCCGCCGCCGCGGACACGTATGAAAGATAGACCGGCTTGATCTCCTTGCCCCGCCTTGTGACTCGTAGGTAGTCTAGGGGTATCACGCCACGCCCTTCTTCCGTCTCTTGGCTGTGTTGACCTCCCTGGTGCTGGCGGTGATCACCTCATATATCTTCGCCTTGTGGGGCTTGAGCCTGAGGGCTCTGCCCATCCTCTGTATGAACTGCCTCGCGCTTGATGTACCGCCTAGTATCACCACCACGTCGACGTCGGGCACATCGACGCCCTCGTCGAGCACCCTCCCCGTCACAAGCGCCTTGAGCTCTCCTCTTCTGAAGGCGGCCATTATCTGCTCCCTCTCGTGCCCCGAGATGTCGTGCGTGACCAGGGGAATCAGGTACCGTTCAGACACGGCGCGCGCCAGCGACGTGTATTCGGTAAATATGAGGATTTTGGATCCCCGGTGCTTCGCCAGTATGTCCCCCACCGCCTCCACCTTGGCGCGTGTCTCAAATATGAGGCGCCTCATGCCGTGCCACGCCTCCAAAGCCTCCCTAGCCCGGGGGTCGCGGCCCGACATCACCACCAGCTTCTGGAAGTCGCTGGGGGATCTGAACCTAAGACCCCTGCCCCGGATGTAGCTGAGGTACTTCTTCTCCAGCTCCTTGTAGAGGGCCCTCTCCTCCTCGGTGAGTTGCACCTTCACCACCTCCACCTCGTAATCAGCGGTCCAGACGCCCCTTATCTCAGACGCCGAAATCCTGTAGACCACGGGCCCCACCAGCCAGTCCAGGTCGACGTGTAGCCCGTCGGAGCGCTCCGGCGTGGCGGTGAGGCCTAAGCGATGAGGCGCGGGGCTCAGCTCGGCGATTTGGCGGTAGGAGGGGGAGGGGAGGTGGTGCACCTCGTCGAAGACGAGGAGCTTGAACCTGTTGCCCAGTTGCTCTATTGCCACATATGCCGAGTCGTAGGTAATCACCGTGATGCAGCTCTCCCTCTTCTCCTCGCCGTACCACACCCCCACGCGGCCGGGGAAGTGCTGAGCCAGCTTCGCCCTCCACTGCTCCACCAGCTCCACGGTGGGAACCACCACAAGCGCGGGCTCGCCCAGCTTGGCAATCGCCGCGATGGCCACGTGGGTCTTCCCGGCGCCTGTGGGCATAACCACGACGCCTTTCTTGGTCTTCATCCACGCCGCGAGGGCTTGCTCCTGGTAGCTCCTCAGCTTGACCTCAGATGCCGCCTTCACATCCCTGCACTGCGGAGACCAGACGCGGTCCTCCACGGAGGCCGCTGTGGCCAGCGCCACCGAGAGTATGCGCGGGTAGTAGATGGCGAGCGCCCGGTATTTGCCGACGCGGGAGTCGAACTTCAGGAAGGATAGGCGTTTCAACTCGCTGGGGATGTCCCCCTCAAGTAGGACGGTCCCCCGGTCCCAAGACAGTATTAATCCCACAGAACCTCCACGCCGGCGCCGAGCTTTTTGGCCCTCTCCAGCACGTAATGCGCCATGGACACGTCGAAGAGGGGGTTCCCCACGGACTTGTAGACCTTCACCTCGCCGAAGCGGCACTCAGCCCCTCTCAGGTAATCGCCTATGTACACCCACCGGTCGCCGACGTCGTCGCTCTCCTCAGTGGCGTGGGGGTTGTCGACCAGCATGCATCCGGCCCTCCTCTTCACCTCGTCGTCTAGCTCCCTCACGGGACGCGGCGCGCCGACCGAGATCACCACGGCGCCGCTCCTCACCCCCTTCACGACGGGGCTCCTCGACGTGGTGGCGGAGATCACCAAGTCGCTCCCCAGAGCCTCAGCCAAAGAGACTGCAACAGCGCTGTGTCTCCGCGCCACCTCTCTGGCTCTCTCCTCCGCTACGTCGAATACTTTGAACCGGGCGTTGGGGTAAAGCGCCTTGAAAACCCTCAAGTGGTACTCAGCCTGGAGCCCAGCCCCCACGACTCCCACCTCTCTGGGGTCGGCCCCTAGGGCCTTTGCGGCCACTGCGCTTGCGGCGGCTGTCCTCCAGCCGGTGAGCTGAGTGCCGTTTATGAGGGCTAGGGGGACGCCTCTCTCGGGGTCGAAGACGACGACCACGGCCTTCACCCGCGGCGTGGCCTTGGGGTATATGCCCACCAGCTTAACCGCTATGCCAGCGCCAGCCATGTGACCGACCATGGGGGCAAACCAGATCTCGCCTATTGTGAGGGCTTGGCGGGGTAGGAACTGGGCCTCTGCGAAGTAGGCTCTTCTTATGGCCTCCACAGCCTCATGCGGGTCGACGAGGGGGTCGATGTTGGGCAGAAGGAGCATGTCTCTTCCACTTCCCTTTTTTAAATCTTGTTTATCACATAGGCGAAGAGGGCTGTGGCTAGTACAAGTATTAAGAAGACAAGGGGCGGGCTGTCGGCGGCGGGTAGCCAGCTTAGATTCATTCCGTAGAAGCTCGTGATTACTACAGCCGGCGTAGCCACCGTGTTCAGCCACGTCAGCTTCTTTATGGAGACGTTGAGAGAGAGCTGTATGATTGTAGCGTATAGGAGACGTACGTCTCTGGCGTACCGCCTCACCATGTAGGCCTTGCGTAGGAGTCTACGGGCCTGGTAGTAGGGCCGGTGTTGTATGAAGCCGCGTCGGTGGAGTCCTTTCGCGGCGGCGTACAGCTGGATGGCTGTGTAGTAGAGGTGGTGCGCCATGTAGGACGCCGTGTAGACCTCGCCGGGGTCCACCTTTTCCTCTGTCTCTAGTCTGTATTCTAACTTGTCGAGGAGGGACTCCGCCTCTCTGAGAGCCTTGGCGAGGTTGTCCAGGGCTTTATCTAGGGCCTCCTGGACCGCGGCGTATGGCCCCTTGACGACCTTGCCGGAGGCGTCTAATACCAGCTCTACCTCTTCTTCCTTTACCTCTCCTTCTCTGACCTCTACCATGAGTAGCTGGACGACGGTGTGTTCGTTTTCGGTAAATATATAGGCCATGGCTTTCTTACCATCGTGGGTTATAAAGAAAACGTCGGCGGGGCGGCGGCGGTTTTGTTGGCCACGGCGGTTTTGGCAACGGCGCCAAGGCCCCTCGGCCATCTGGCCCTCCTAGCCGCTCTGCCTCTTTTCCGCAGGCGGGTCGTCTGGACGCGTTTTGAGCCCTCCTTCATCGCCTCGGCGGCTGTTGCCTACCTGGGCGCCTTTCTGTTGGACTTCTTCTTCGTGGGGATACCCCGCGAGAGGCCGCCGTGGTGGCAGGTGGTTGTCTTGGCGCCGTTGGCCGAGGAGCTGGTGTTCAGAGCCTTGGCCTTCGCCTTTCTGCCGCCTATCCTGGCGTGGATCTTTGCAGTGGTGATATTCGGCGTGTTGCACCCGGCAAACCCCCTCGTGGCTTCACTATACGGCGCCTCTCTTGCGTTTATGTACCGCGGCGGCGGCTACGCGGCGTCTACGGCTCTCCACGCCTTCAACAACGCCCTCTGGCTGGCCCTAGCTACAGGCCTCCTCTAGGTACTTTAGGTACCTCCGCCGGAGCTCCTCAGGCGGGTAAAACGCCTTGACGTGGCCCCAGGGGAGGGGATCCTCCCTAGGCTTAAAGACGTAGTCGAACAGCCCTTCCCTCAACGCCCGTCTCCAATAGCCCGGCGGCGAGGTGGCGGCCGCCTCTATGTGCCGCGCCACGTCGCGGCCGCCGAGAGATATGGCGGCCTGCACGGCGCCGAGGACCGGGTCGTAGAAGGAGAAGTCGCCGCGGTGCACCCGCCTTAGGTGCTCAATCTTCTCCCTTAAGTAGGCGAGGGGGGCCATGGGGCTGTATTGAAGGGGGGTCTGGGGCTTGGGGATGAAGGGGTTGACGCTGAGCGAGACGGCCCCCGCGACCTTCCTCACCTCCTTCATAAGCGAGGTGACTTCCTCCAAGTCCGCCGGCCGCTCGCAGGGGAGCCCCACCATTAGGTAGAGCTTCAGCCTCATGCCGAGCTCCCCCGCCTTCTTGGCCACCCTCAACACGTCTTCGTCTGTTATCTCCTTCCCTAACGCCCTCCTCAACCTCTCGCTGGTCTCCGGCGCTATGGTCAACGTTCTCTGCCCAACGGCGGCGAGGAGCTCGACAGCCTCCTCGTCTAGTAGCTCGGCCCGCATGGAGGGCAGAGATAGGCGGAGGCCCCGCCCCGCCGCCTCCGCAAGAAGCTCCTTGAAGCCGGGGTGGGCGTTGGCCGTCAAGGCTACTATTGACGGTCTCACGCCGTATTTAGAACGGAGCCTCTCCGCCTCGTCAAGCACAACGCGCCAGTCGCGTGGCCTGTACGGCTTTGTGACGTAGCTCTCCATGCAGAACAGGCAGGAGTAGGGGCACCCCCTAGCCAGCTCCACGGCGAGGCTGAAAGCCGCCTCGGGCTCCGGCATCCTCCGGTAGTCCGGCTCCACGTGTTTAGCGTATTTGACCTCCACGGGATGAGGCCCCCTTGCCGGGTAGTAGAGCCCCTCCGCCTCGTCGCCCGTGGCAAGGTAGTGCACCAGGTGGCTCCACAGAGACTCAAGTTCCCCCATGGCCGCGGCGTCTGCGAACTCAGCCAGCGGCTCCGGATTGGCGGCGACGGGCGGCCCCCCGACGACCAGCTTCGGCCTCCTCCGGTCCGCCGCGCGTGGAGGTATGCCGGCGTTTATCAACATCTTGACTAGGTTTACGTAGTCTAGTTCGTAATGTACAGTCGCCACGATGTAGTCAAAATGGGCAAGGGGGGTTCCGTCCTCCACGCCGTGGGGTCCTTTGTCGGCGGTAAAACGCTCGACGTAGAACCCTTCGTCTTGCAACTTAAAATACAGCATGTGGTACACAGCAGACGACATAGCGACTCGATACGTGGAGGGGTAGAGCAGAGCCACCTTCACGGCGGCTTTGCGGTAGGCGACGCGGCGCACCACAGTTTTAAACTTCTCTCTTTAAAAACCCGTGGATCTGTTAAGACTGTTGCGGAAGGGGGAGCACATTACGTATGTCATAGTCCTGTTTTTAACGGCGTTGTTGCTGGTTCTTTCGCTTTATCTCGCCTTTTCCCGCCTCGCCGAGCTCTACGCGGCGGTCTCGGCACATCGCGACGTGCTTGCACAAGCTATCTACAACGCGCTTTCCGACATCTTTCTCGTCATTGTCTTCATCGAACTCATCGACACCTTTATAACATATATCGAACAGAAGCGAATAGTTGTGTATAAGATCATAGACGTGGCCCTGGTGGCCCTCGCGAGAGAGCTCTTTATATATCTGGCGCCGGTGAACAAGGAGTTTCAATTTGACAAAGCCATCGCCATTGTGGCGGCGACTTTTGTGGTTGGCCTTGTGGACTACCTACAGCGCAGGGCGCTGAGGACCGAGGCGCGGAGGAGGTAAAAATTTATTAACGGACCCCTTTCAACGTTCGTGTCAGCGGAGTCTTTCAACATTCTGAACATCAGGGAGAACAAGTTGCTGGGGCGAAGGGAGGTGCTGGTGGATGCGGCGCATCCAAAGTCCTCCACCCCCACTAGGCAGGCGGTGAGGGAGTGGGTGGCGAAGCAACTCGGCGTCGACGTGGTGAACGTGTTTGTGAGGAGGATAAGGACCGACTACGGCCTCGGGAGGTCCGTGGCGGAGGTGCACATCTATGGCGATTCGAAGCTGGCCAGGGCCCTTGAGCCTCTGTACGTACTGGCTAGGAACCTCGGCGAGGAGGGCAAGAAGCTGCTGGAGGAGGCTAGAAAGAAGAGGGCTGAGCGCAGGGAGAAGAGGAGGAAGAAGAGGAAGAAGTAATATGTCTAAGAAGGCACCCGCCCAGAAGGAGAAGAAGTTGCCGCGAGCCGCCGCTTGGTACGAGCTAGACCTGCAGAAGGGGGTGTTCCGGTTCAAGAACAAGTTCTGCCCCAAGTGCGGCTCCGTCATGGCTTTCCACAGAGAGCCGGTGCCTAGGTGGCACTGCGGCAGGTGCGGATTCACCCAGTTCCAGAGATAGTGCTTGTTCTAGGCGTAGAGTCCACCGCACACACCTTCAGTCTCGGTCTCGTAGAAGACGGGAGGATCCTGGGCCAGGTGGGGAGGACCTACATACCGCCGAGCGGCGTCGGGATCCACCCCCGCGAGGCCGCGGAGCACCACGCCCGCCACGCCCCGGCGCTTCTGCGCCAGCTTCTGGGCACATACGGCGTTGATCTTCGGGACATAGACGTGGTGGCCTATGCGGCGGGCCCTGGGCTTGGGCCTGCACTGAGAATCGGCGCGGTGCTGGCCCGCGCCTTGGCTATTAAGCTCGGCGTCCCGCTGGTGCCTGTGCACCACGGCGTTGCTCACATCGAGGTGGCTAGGTATGCGACGGCGGCCTGCGACCCGTTGGTGCTTCTGATCTCCGGGGGCCACACGGTCATTGCTGGCTACTCCGACGGGCGGTACCGGGTATTCGGCGAGACGCTGGACGTGGCCATCGGCAACGCCATAGACGTATTTGCGAGGGAGGTGGGGCTGGGGTTCCCCGGCGTTCCTGCGGTGGAGAAATGCGCCGAGTCCTCCGACGGCATAATGCCCTTCCCCATGCCCATAGTGGGGCAGGACCTGTCCTACGCCGGGCTCGCCACCTACGCCCTTCAGCTGGTGAAGAGGGGAGTCCCCCTGCCGGTTGTATGTAAGTCGCTGGTTGAAACCGCGTATTATATGTTGGCTGAGGTCACGGAGAGGGCGCTTGCCTTTACTAAGAAGAGGGAGCTCGTGGTTGCCGGCGGCGTGGCTAGGAGCAGGCGCCTTAGGGAGATACTGCGGGCCGTTGGGGAGGAACACGGGGCGGGGGTGAAGGTGGTGCCCGACGAATACGCGGGGGATAACGGCGCCATGATAGCGCTGACGGGGTACTACGCGTATCGACGCGGTGTCTACACCACGCCTGAGCGGAGCTTCGTGCGTCAGAGGTGGAGGCTTGACAACGTCGACGTGCCGTGGTTCCACGACCTATGTGCCGACATCAAGGCAATAGATAAATAAGAGAGGTTACAAGTTGCCGTGAAGCCCTTCATCACCGCGGTGATATTCCTCGCGGCCGGGGCGGTCCTCGTGGTTTTCGCAGTGGTAAACGCGTTACTTCTCTACACGGCAGTCGTGCCTAAAACCACCCTCAACGTGACAGCGCCGGCACTAGGGCAACTGAAGATACAGGGCATAATCACCCTCAACTTGACAGCGCCGGTACTGAAGATACAGGGCGTTCCGGACCCCTACTACTTGGGAATCGGCGTGGTGAGGGGCGTTGTGCTTCTGGTCATCGGCCTCATAGGCGCGAAGCTTATGGAAATCGGCCTCGCCGAGTGGCGCGAGCGAAGGAGGGAGGAGACTGTGAGGAGGTACTACGAGCAGTATGGGTATCAATACCAGCAGTATTGACGAGCTCGTTTTCGCCTACTTCAGAAAGTTGGAGGAGCGCGGCCTTGGGGAGCGGGTGGATGAGGTGTTCCCCACCT
>Ga0209739_100182_pt1 | contig 28322 bp, 26 predicted proteins | sample JossMetagenome_2_FD_184729 | JGI IMG/M metagenome (GOLD analysis project Ga0209739, IMG submission 184729) | Hot spring sediment microbial communities from Joseph's Coat, Yellowstone National Park, USA - JC3_ASED (SPAdes) (version 3) | ecosystem: Environmental > Aquatic > Thermal springs > Hot...
CGTGATAAATAACTTAAGTTTATAAACATCAATTGTCTTCTTCAGCAATTCTTTTTCTAGTTAATTCAGTGAAAGTTAAAGTCTGAAGCCACCCTCCAAGATCTTTGTATCTATTCTGAAGAGAGGCCTCTAAACAACTGTCTCTTAAATCACAGAAAGAACATTCCCTATAAATAAGACATAATTTTTTCCTAGGCGGGAGCGGACAAAAATTAGGTTTGTCGAATCTGGCTTTTACTGATTGAAAAATTGAATTAGAAAAGCCCGTCGTTAATGTGCGGGCTTACCTTTGCTGAGACTGAGGTTTTTGAGGCTGTGCGCGTCTCTGCTTCTCTGCTTGAACCCTCTGTTTGAGGCTGTCTAGCTCTTTTTTTGTCCACGGATATGTTGTCGAATTGTTGGCGTAGCTTGGGGGGTAGCCCCTGCTTGAGGATCTGAAGATCGCATTCCGCGTTGCTATGTCTTGGTCGACCGTAGCTAAGTTTTGAATCTTGGTGAGGTCGACGTTTTTCCACTTTAAGAGCTTGGGTATTTGGCACTTCGGGCTGCTACATTAAAAATTAGGTACAGGCCTTCAGACTGGAGGCTCCTTCCTTAAAGTCCACGCGGGGATGGCGTTGAAGACTTCTGCGTAGCCGTCGTATCCTCTTGTGTCAGTCCAGAACCCCCTGTACCTGTTAAGGGCCAGTAGTGCGTCTGGCCTGAGGTATCTCTGGCTACCCTTCGCGTAGACCTCTAACGCCCTCCTCTTTAGTTCAACGTAGCCCGTGATGTCAACTACGTCTGTGAAGAACTGCATCGGAGGCCAGACCTCGTACTCGTACAGGTACTCTATCCTGTGCCCGTGAAGGAACATCGCGTTCCACGCGGCCAGTCTAGCTATTTTGTTGGCCGCCCTATGATCTGGGTGGTATTCACCTGGGTGTGGGGCGTAGATCACGCTCGCCCCGGTGCTCAGAATCAGGTCTACCACCTTGTCGACCGCCTGGGGGACGTATTCGGCGAGCCTTGCGTCGGGAAAGTCCAGGAACACCAGCCTGTCGCTAGTGCATCCCAGAGTGCCTAAGGCCTCTTTCGCCTCCGACTTGCGTCTTGAGGAGTATTGTTGCCTCTCGGAGCCTTGGAGGACCTTTCCTTCGTATGCCGCGGCTCCGTCAGTGAGGTAAACGACAACGACTTGATGGCCTGATTTAACGAGGATAGCGATGGTTCCGCCCATGCCGATGACTTCGCTGTCCATGTGCGGAGTGAGTACCAACCTGACCCCCTTGTTCATGTTGACCCTCTTTGATAATTCTAGTTTAAATTTATAAAATTATCCTCCTTCTGTCTGGGAACTTATTGCGGGTTCAATAGATTTATATAATTGGAATGTATTAAATATTATACATGAGATTTTGGATGGAGGTTGCGGCCAGGCCCCCAATTATGGCGAGGACAGAGGACGCCAGTATCAGGCCCCTGCCCTCCTCGGTCGGCAAGCCTTAGTCCCAAAGCTGCGCGCCCTTGCGCCCCTATTATCTTAACACGCCCAGGAAGCCCTTGACCGCTGCCGCCTGATGATCCTAAAGGAGTTGGGCTTCTTGGATCCCTCGAGCCCCTCTTTCTCATCATCAGTTAACGTTCAGCCCTTTACGCTTATACATGTCTAAGCCCTGACGTTGTACTCGCTTAGCCCTTAAAACCAGGTAGCTCAACAACAGGTGAGCGGCGAGGCTTGCGCAACGAGACCTCCATCATAAGATGGGTCTTAGTTTTCGTTGCTTATTTTTAGCCCTAATTCACATAGAAGTTTCGCAGGGGTCCTTGACGCCTTTTAAGCAATGCCCACATCTTTCGTTATCGATACCCCTATTTTTAACTAGCGCTTAGTTATGAAGGTGGAGGCGTGATACTGCTGATGAGTGATTTGCATAAAAGCCTCGATAGTATGGAGGAGATGAACTCAGTCAAGTGGCTACTCAACGTTTTAGACGAGTTAAAGTCAGACTATCTAATTGGGGCGGGGATTGGAGGGAGGCAATGACTGCGGATGATTTTTCCGAAATCCTCACGAGGGCTAGGTTAATAACGGTTTACGGAAACCACGAGAATTTCACGATAATAAAGAACCTCTCAATAAGGGATGGACAGGTGGTGAGGGTTGGGGAGTTGAGGGTTTCAGGGATCAACGGCTTGATAGGGTATGATGAGGATTGCGGCATGCCACCAGGGAGGTTCATGAGAATAGTGAACAAAATCAAGGGGGTAGACATCCTCGTAACCCACCAACCACCATACATACCAGAACTATACCCCGACACAAGGGACAACGAACCAGCAATACTCATGACACAAGCACTGGAGCAGATAAGACCTAGGCTACACTTCAGCGGACACATGACGGGAGGCTGCTACTCCTATTACGAGTTCAAGTGGGGGAAATACCTAAGGGTGGACACCTCGGCTAGGTTCAGGTGCTACGCCCTAACCGACGGGAGAGACGTTACAGTATATCAGAAGGGGGAGGAGGTTTTCAGGTTCAGCCTGTAAAGGATCAGTTCATTAAGTTTTAACCGGTGCTTAATAAAGGCGTGTGTGCATTGTTTCAATCCCCGCCATAACCATGTGGATTCTGTAGACTGGCTTGCGGACACTACCAGCTTCAGCGTGGCGGAGCAGCCCCCTCTCCCCCTACCCGGAGCTGGAAGGCGACGAGGCGGCTGAGCTCATGATGTGGGCTCTCGAGAAGATAAGGCCTAGGCTCCACCTCGGCGGCCACATGACTGGAGGATGCTTCACCTACCACGACTTCAGCTGGGGGAAGCACCTACGCGTAGACACCTCCGCTCGCCATAGATGCTACGCCGTACTGAAGGGGAGAACCGTGACGGTGTACCAACGCGGCGTCAATATATTTATATTTATTTATATTTATATATGGAATATTAGGTACTATTATGAGGTTTTGGATAGAGGTTGCGTGCTCTTCCGTGGAGGAGGTGGCAGATGTTATAGCGAGAGTCTTAGAAAATAAGGGATGCACCGTTAATGTCCGTTGGGAGTAGTCCTTCCAATTCCCTCAAGAGTACGTACGTATTGATGGAGTAGAAGTGATTGACGAGCCGTTTGGGAAGTTCAAGATCATGGCCTATTTTACCGTAAAGAAAAACTTAAGGAAACCCGATAGGTGCGAGGTCAAGGCAGGATACTTAGTAAAGGTCCTGGAGGACAGACTTAACAATCCTGATAGCCTTGCAGTGTCCGCGGCAATTAAAGGCATGGCCGAAGGACTTGTGAATGCCGTCATGGATAAGGTATTCTTTTCCCTTGCTTGAGGAGATTCTGAGCGTAGGGTTATTAAATGGCATTTTTAGTTTTCGTCTCAATTATAGGGCAATATTTGGGGGAAAGATTCCAGAACTACTGTTACTAATCTTGTTGGTGATTTTTTAGATTTTGCAAACGCTCCAGGGTACAGTGACGAGACCGTCTAAGTAGGTTGAGCTGGTGCCGCATGGAGGCGATCTTACTGACCGCCTTTTCGGGAATCTCCCCCTTTCCGAAGGAACCTTCAAGTAGCCCTACATCATACTCTAACGGTTTCACTTCTTTTACCAGCTCGCGTCCGGCGGCTATTACTCCATCTAGGTGTCCTTTGGGAAGGTTTAATTTGAGCCGATGTACGAGAGCATCTCCGGCTCTGCTACGACCTCTTCCTGCCTCCCGTCCGGCAGTTTGACTATTGCCTTGACTTTCATGGAAGCACAGGGTATTCGTCGTAAATAATGATTATCGTCGCTGTTGCTCTGGTGCCTTGTGGTTTTCAGGTTCAGCCTGTAGAGGATCGGTTCACCTTTGCGGATCCTCATTCCTTTATTTTCCCCAGATCCTTCATAACCCTCTTGTATATGTGGTCTATGACGTTACACCACCCGCAGGTATCCTCTTCGTTATAGACTTTCGAAAGGACGTACCTGTCCTTTGGACAGCCGTAGTTACAAATCTTCGAGTACTTACAACTTATAGACTTCTTAGTCTCCAGATCCTCCAACCTAATGCGTATCAGCTTGGGGTTCATCGGATTAAGCATCTCCTCAAAGGTCTGCTCCCTTACATTCCCCAGATTATATCTATCATCGAACATGAACTCATCGCAAGGATAGACATCGCCGTTTGGCGCGATTGCTAAGATCTTGTCCCTGCAGTCTGCACCGAAAATGCAGATTTTACTCTCAGCACCAAATATTCTATCAAGAATAGCGTCAAGCTCTCTTATCTCTATCCTTGGGTCATCTAGGCTGTACCAATAGTCGAAAAGCTCTATGGCGAATTTCTCAAACTCCTCCCTCGGCAGGGCGTCAGTCCTGCCTATATTCAGCGCAGGCCTCTGCGGCAGAATAGCGATATTAAATATTCCGTTTTCTATGAAGAAGTCGAGGAACCTCTTAGCCCCGAGCCTCACCGTTCTCCTTCGTTATAACCGCCACAACCCCGAAGTTTACACCGTTCTCCTTGAGCAGTCCTATCCCCCTCATCACCTGCTCGAAACTCCCCTGGCCACTCTTAAATATCCTGTTCGCGTTGTGGACTTCAGGAGGCCCATCAAGGCTAACTCCGACGTGGAAGTCATTGGCCTTAAAGAAGTCGACCCATTCCTGATTAATTAGCGTACCGTTAGTCTGCAGACTATTTATAATTGTTTGACCCTCGCGCTTATACCTTTTCTGCAACTCAATGACTTTTTCGTAAAACTGGATGCCCATCAGTAACAGCTCACCGCCATGCCATATGAACTCGACGCGATCCGCGTAATCCAGCGCCTTTTTAATGATCTGGGAGATCGTATCTAGAGACAACTGGCGGTTCGAGTATATATCAGCGTCACAGTACCTGCAAGCTAAATTGCAGGCACTTATGACCTTAATTATGACAGTTAAACTATGATTACTTGTATTTCTTTTTGACAACTGTTTACCTGGAACTTCACCAACTCCAGCACTGGTTGTGGTATCTTGCGAGCTTTTCATAGTATTTTACCTTCTCGTCCAACTTCTAACCAAAGCTCCTTCTAATATGGAATATCTTTAACATACCAACATACTCGGCATAGTTCTCTACACCTCTATAGTCCCTTATCCACCAACTTTAAACCATCTACTATATCTATTAAATTTTTTATGTTGCTCGGCATAGTTCTCTTTTTGATTCGGATCCCTGTACACCTCTATCGTCTGTTGTATCTTGTGTTTTAGTATTCTCTTGCCGGGCTCGTTTTGGATCGTCAGAATGAGACCCTCAAGCTCACCTGCATCCTTAGGAACCCAGACCTCCTCCAACTCATCCCTAAAGTTTGACTCATTCATTTAACTCACCAACTGTAATGCGATAAACGTGTTTTTTAAACTTTATCCATATAGTTAAGCATTGTGGGGATTGGAATAATGCGCACCAACGACTGAAAGACATTACGTTTAGCGCTCTTAACACCACCACGAGCGAAAACGGCGTCAATTCTTTCGATGTTTTTCGTCATACGTACAACTTCGGTTGGTACCAACCGCAGAATTACGTACGTAATTCTGCCGAGAAAAAACGTAAAGCGACGCAGTATGACGGCGATGACGAGCAAGACGGCGAAGGTATGACACTTACGACGGACAAAATACGACGCTTTGCCGACGTTCCAATTACGTGTCTTTTCGGTTGGTACCAGCTCGTTTTCTACGTAGAGGATTTTTGCCCATTTTTTGTCCGCCTACAACCGGTCAAAACGCCATTAACCACCATATGAAAGATGCCACGTGCCGCCAATCGGGCCGTAACCTATTATCGTGGGCTTGAAGCCCAACTGGTTAGCCTTGATTAAGGCCGCGAAACCGGCTGCACCCCGCCTATGATCACTAAATCCTTCAACGAGACTTCGCCTCGTAGGCGTCGGCAGAATGCTCGCAACAGAAGTTGTGCGTTTTACCGCCTATCTCCCTGGTGTAAACGTTGTGTTCTGTAAGCGGCATCCCACAGTACTCACACTTGAGGACGTCCTTGTCTAGCCTGATCCTGAGACCGCCCACGGTTGATCAGAACTGCTTTCTGGACTCTAAATTTAAAAAACTTAAACAAATATTTTTTAAATCTACAAAATTTAAAATTCTAAATTCGTATCGAGGACCTATTTCCCCCTTCTATCTCCTCAAAGGTTGGATGAATCCGGTCAGCTCGAGAATAGCTCCCCGTCCGGTGTCACTACCTCCACGACGTACTTCTTCACCTTCCAAGCCTTAACCGCCAGCACCAGACCGATCAGGGCCGCCAGGACCGAGACGGAAACGAAGTACTTCGCGAAGCCGTCCAGCTCAGGGACGGCCAATACCGAGAGGGGGATAAGAGAGGTTAGACTAGCCCCCAAACCCAGACTTCACCGCTGTATTATCACCTATGAAGTCTATCATTGGCAGAACATATGATGGATGAAACAATATTCTGAAATCATATATGACCCCTCCCCGCCCTAAAGGGCGAGGTTTCGAATCTCTGGGTCTCGGGTGTTAGCCCTCTGGCGGGGGGTTAATGGTTTCACGCCGTTGTGTGTTGTCAGATAGCTTTCTATTTTTCTTGTTATTATTATCTTATATCCTATTTTTCTTGCTATGTTTAATGCCGCATTAATATCTGCATTAATCTTTTTATTAGTCTCTCTACATACATATAGTCCTCTGTATATTCTTCCATCTCTATGTATCTCTCCACATATAGAACATTTCATACTTGTATAGTCCTCAGGAACTACCTCAACATCTATGCCATATTCAATAAATATATCCACGATCCAAAGAACAATCTTTCTATACCACCATATGTTAGTGTTGTATTCATTACCATTGTTTTGTGATAACATTATTGGATATCCAACATATATCTTCTTAACTCCTCTGCTCCATAACGTCTCAGCTAGAAACCTAATTGCTGTTCTATAGAGATGTCTGAGCCTCTCATTCCTCTTATATAAAGCTTTAAGATATTTCTCATGATATTTTATCCATGTTGAGAACCCAGCGTTTCTAAGCAGATCTCTTACAGCTTGATATGTTGAGATCTCTCTCTTCCACCAGTAATACTCAGATTTAATAGATCCTCCTTTGATGAGCAACGCTGATCCGTCTGAGACTACTACGGCAAACAGATTGTTAAGATCTATATCTATGAAAGCCTTTTTATCTCCAACAGGATCTTTTTGCTTGATAGATCTAGGATTAAAGATCCTATTTTTCTTATCTTTATAGCTAGGCTTTATATATCCTTGGGGATTTGATTTAGAAGGCTCAACACCAACTTCTATAGGTATATAAGCGAACCATCTGCCTGTCTCGTAAATGATTTCTAATCTTCCTTGTTTACCCTCCCACTTGATCCTGCCGACATATCTTATACTTAATTTAAAATCTTTGAGAACCAGACGGCCCTCACCCTTATTGGTAGGCTCCAGATAGTATCTGTCGTTTCTAATCAAAATATGGATCTTCTTTTTACCTGTGATTCTATCTTTCCAATATCCTGGCGGAGAAATCTTACTAATATGAGGCGGCAATCTGCCTTGTCTCTTAAGCTTTAGAAGCTCAAAGAATGATTCCCAGGCCTCCTCATTTTTGTTAATAATTTGACCGGCATTAACGCCTAGAACTTTTTTATATTTATGATAATATCTTCTGTTGATCTCAATTCTTTTCTCAGGCGTCAAATCATCTCTAAAGAACAGTTGTCTCTTCTCATAGTTAAGCTCGTTCCACAGCCTCACAGATGTCAAGCCAATGCTAAACAACATCTCCTCCTCATGTTTCTCTGGAAGCAGTCTCAGCCTCACAGTTCTTTTACTGCTTTTCTTTCTCTTCTCAACAAGCTCTCTAAAAGACTGAAGAGGGTCGGGATCTCTGGCGGACACACCTCGGGGATTCCCCCCGCTGGACATTCTGAATTTTCTGCCCGCCAAAGACCCGACCCTCAAAAATATTATAAAAACCTATAAAATATACCCCGCCCTAAAGGGCGAGGCTTGCCCTTACGCTGCCACAGGTTGTTCGAATATTTTTCTATACATGATAATAATTTTGAGCCTCGTAATATATATCTAACATGATTGTTATGAGCAGTAGGAGAGATGCTCAAATTTTTCATAAATTAGTGTCTGTAGATGAGGCTGTGGAAATTCTTTATAAAACTTTTGTTGAGGCAGGATATCCAGAGGTTGTTGAAGTGTCTATAGAAGAGGCTCTTGGAAAGATCTCTGCAGAAGATGTTTATGCGGATGTCGATTATCCTCCTTTTGACAGAAGTACTGTAGATGGATATGCTGTGCGAAGCATAGATGTGGCAGGTGCTAACGATATAGAGCCTAAGATCCTTAGAATTGTTGGAGAAGTTGATGTAGGAGAGCTTCCTCAGATCGAGATTAGAGAAGGCGAGACTGTCGAGATATCTACAGGAGCAGTCATACCTAGAGGAGCAGATGCTGTTGTGATGAGTGAATATACAAAAAAAGTAGGAGACAAAGTCTTCATATATCGTCATGCATACCCAGGTGAAAATATATCTCAGGCAGGCACAGATTTCTCAGCTGGCGATCTTGTTATCAGAAGAGGAGCTCTGATCACTTATAGAGAGATTGCCTCTTTAGCCGCTGTAGGAAGAGCGAGAATAAAAATTTTGAAGCCTCTTAATATAGTTGTCTACTCGACAGGAAAAGAGCTTGTAAAACCTGGAGAGAGGTTGAGCCCTGGAAAAATATATGATATAAATGGATATTCAATAACATCAATATTAAAAGATCTTGGTATGAACGTCGTTTATAAAGGAATTTTAAAAGATGAATATGAGAAGATCAGAGAAGAGATTGATAAAAGCCTCGAAGAATATGACGTCGTGATCACTTCCGGAGGCACTTCTGCAGGTTATAAAGATCTTGTCTATAGAGTGATCGAGGATCTTGGTGGAAAAATATTGTTTCATGGTTTGAAGACTAGACCTGGAAAGCCTACGCTTCTCGCCTCGAGAGATAAAAAAATATTCATAGGCCTCCCAGGTTTTCCACTATCAGCTATGATGGTTTTGACAAGAATTGTTAGACCAGCTATATTAAGAGTTTATGGACTTGATGAGAAGAAAAATCTTGTTAAAATATTGATCCCATACAGAATAGAGGCTGGGAGAGGCGTGAGAGAATTTGTTCCTGTATCTATTGTGGAAAGTGAGAAAGGATTTGTTGGATATCCAATCCAGCTTGGGTCAGGATCTGTCTATAGCGTTCTCTACTCAGACGGCTTCATAGAGGTTTCTGAAGACAGAGAGTTTATCGATGAAGATGAAGAGGTTTATGCCATATTATTCTCAGAGAAGATTGTTCCGGCACAGCTTTATTTCATAGGAAGTCATTGTCTAGGTGTTGAGCTTCTTCTCAAGATTAGCAAATTAAGAAACACAAAGATCATATACACAGGATCTTTGGGAGGCTGGCATGCAATAAAAAGAGGCGAGGCTGATATAGCTGGTACACATCTTTTAGATGAGGATACTGGAGAATACAATATTCATATGATAAAAAAGATGGGTCTTGAAGACAAAGTTTATCTGATAAGAGGTTATGTGAGAAAAATTGGATTTATAGTTAGAAAAGGTAATCCTAAGAATATTAGAAGTTTTGAAGATCTTTTGAGAGAAGATGTGATCTTTATAAACAGAAATAGGGGCTCTGGCATAAGAAGCTTCACTGATATAATGATAAAAAGAATATTAGGCGAAAAAGATCCTTACAAAATGATCAGAGGATACTCATATGAAGTGAAGACCCACACAGCTGTTGCCGCAGCAGTCTCTATGGGAAGAGCTGACGTGGGGATCGCCGTGGAGACTGTGACACAGTTTTATGATGTAGATTTTATTCCACTGGCTGAAGAAGTATATGATTTTGTAGTGTCTAAAAAAGGTTTTAACAAAGAATCTGTGAAAAGATTTGTCGAGACTTTATCAAGTAGAGATTTTAAAGAGATATTATCAAAAACTCTCAGAGGATATAGAGCTCTCGAGAATACTGGAGAGATAATCTTCAGCCCTAGATAAAAATTATGTTGAGATCTTATGACTGATAAATTCGCTAAACACATAGATCCTTATATAATCACGGTTCTTATACCTCTGCTTGTGATTTTTCTATCAATATATATTCACGGGGTCTTAGGAGAATACAGTGATATTTTGTCAATATCTTTAGACAAAAGCAGAGGAAAAGATCCTTTGTACGGGATCCCTTATATAGATTTTAGATTTGAATATCCACCTGTTGTGGCGGGAGCCTGGGGACTGGCCTCTATATTAACAAAGATCTTATATTTCTATGATCCTGTGAAACTTCATATGTATATATTATTTTTTATAAACGGAGTTTTCTATCTAATTTATATTCACGCAATATATGATCTATATAATCATTATGTCAAGAGTAGTAGACTAGGCGTAATCTTATCAATAGCCTCTCCCTCAATGATCTATTATCTAATGTATAATTGGGATATAATAGCAACATCTTTCGCAATACTCTCTTATCTATACTTCTTTAGGGGAAGATATAAGACTGGAGGATTTCTCCTGGCGTTTTCTGTTCTCACAAAGATATTCACGGGAGTACTGGTTCTCTCTATCATGTATCTGGCTTATCTTCTAAGATATAAAGATCTTGATATAGATAAAAAGATGGCTGAGACCTTGATCCTTTTTATATTAACCATATTGATACCTACATCATTTGTGATGATATATTCTCCAAATTCTTTTGAAATGTTTCTGAGACATCATGGAGAGTGGTATTGTGAAAATTGTTTTTACATAATGTTTACTCAGGATCTATGGGATCCCTTCTTAAGAAATTTATCTAAAACTCTCATGATCATAATGCCTCTCACAGTCTTTCTTATACTCGTCTCAAGAGGATATAGAGATGATGTATATAAAAAAGTTCTTGGCTCAGGATTCATATCTCTAGCAACTCTCATAAGCTTCTCCTATGTATATTCTCCACAGATGAATATCATGATAGCTCCATTATATATGATCCTTAACATAAAAGAGATCTTTATATTGTTATTAGGAGACGTATTTAACATCATGATCATGATATTCTGGTTTAGAACAGAAATATTCACAAAAATAGGACTTCCATCAGCAGATCCTCATGTCAGAGAAAGCCCTATACAATGGTTTGCATTCATAAGAATAATTCTTCTATGGATAGTCATAATATTATATCTCTATAGATCTTATAGAAAAACTTAAGATAGTATATGTCAAAAAGTTTCTAAATATTTTCTTGGTCTTGATCTGTATACTAAATTTATAACCTTTTTTGGAAAAGAAAGCGGGATATTTTTTATGACTTTCATAACCATATACAAGAGATATGTATCCCTCATATTCATAGTAATGATCTTAATCAGCATCATATTGCCTCTCTTATCTCTATCAAAAATTATTGACAAAAGATCTGGTTGTCTCTCAATTGTTAATGCTCAGAGTCTACATGAGAAACCTCTGCCAGAAGATCTGATCAAAAGAAGTTTCAAAGATCTTTTAGACGAGTTGTTAAGGTCTAAAGGCATAACAATTGATTCTTCTGATAAATTATATAGATATTATTATGCTGGGAGAGTAATCAGAATCTGTGGAGAGGATCTTTATAAAATAGGCTTATTAAACAAAGATCCTAGAGAGATCTTTTTTGGAGCTTATGTTAACAACTCTTGGGTTGAGATCCCGTTTAGAATATATGATGATGTGATCAGAGGAGCTGGATATATTCAATATATACCTCCCGAAAGGATCAACATGAGAACATGTGTAGAGATCATGCTTCCAGATCAGATGTCTATAGATAGAGATCCTTCTATTGATAAGCCTGATTTCGCGAGAGGTTCTGAAGCCAGAAAGATTTTTATAGAGATCTTTGATAAAGACATCATGATCAAGATCCCTATATATGTTTTTACAGAGGCTCACCCCAAAGATCCTTATAAATATCTGAGATATCATTATGATTATATCTCTAACACAACATATGTAGTGTCTCAGTTCAGAACATCAACAAAGATCTATGCTCTAGATCTTTTGTATGAGTCTAAGAGCTATTACATGAAGAGATACAGCTTATCAGAAGAGGAGTTCAAGAGATTCACAAGAGTTTTTCTAGACAGATCTTTAGAACCTATAAATAGAGATGTTGCAACAATACAGTTATCAATAGATCCTGTGAGCATCATAGTTCCAGACGGAGGGTCTGGCGGAGGACCCAGCTATAATTATGTAGAGAGACAGCCTTTGTTACTTAATAAGGTTGTTAGTGGAAGAGTGTTGACAACAATAGCTTTGGGGCCTTCAAACGGCTCATACACTGACATATTTTTCACGATAGAGCCTGAGATGACTAGCTGGTATATTTATAATCCTGTGTTAAAAGAGGTGGAGCTGGAGCTTTATGTTTATGGAAACGACACTTATTCCAGGAGTATGTATGTCACTGTTGATGGAGAGACTCGTAGCTACACAATAACTCCAGGCGTTATAAACAAGATCTCTTTCTATAAATATTATTATGATGGGAGAAGATCTGATAGAGTGCTTGATTACAACTTCACGTATAGCATATCGATCATGTCTCCAGGAAGCTATTGGTATATAACTGGGAGACCAACAATCTATTATGATATAAATCAAACAGCCATCAATACTTATCTTATGAACTTTACTTATAGCACAGATCTGTTCACATCACTACCTTTATACACAAAGCTTTCTTATGCATCTGTCCCAGATCTTAATTATAGTCTTAAGACTGTGGCAATTATTGCAACACCATTCGGAGGATATAGCATTCTAGATATGAGTAATTTAGGAACTAGCCTATCTTTAACACTTAATGGAGTTGGACAAGTAGTCAGTTGGGGGGCATATGCGTGGGCTAATATAAGTATAAAAATATGTATAACACCTCTGCTATGCGACACAAAATATATAGCAGTAGACAACACAGCAAAAACATTCACACTTACATTCTTCTTTAAAGGTCCTGCATCAACATCTATCTATAATGTTCTTTATCCATTTCTGATCTCAGGAGAGATACCAATAAACATAGAGATAAAGCTGATAGATGGAGTAGGCTTATATAATCCTACATATGGATGGCTCAGCATACACTTGGATCTTTATCCTCAGAACATTCCCAGAGCAACCATATATTTCAAAACATTAGTAGGAAGACAGCCACTTTCCTCAGATTATTATCCAGCAACAAACTATTTGTTATATACTTCATTATATAAGGCTTTACTAGGAAATTTTGATGCAGCACTCTCAAGACAATATGGAGTATACAGCTCTTTATCCACAGGTCTATTTGTGAATATACGTGGAACAAGCAGTGCAATGCCTTTTAATCAGTTTTACTCAAGCACTGGTTTTCTGATCTTTAGACACTGGGGTCTTCTTGATATAACATTTCTTGAAATAGGTTTTGATGGAGTAGGAACTTATTATGCAGACTATTCTCCGTTATTCAAAAGCACTTCTGCCACATATAGCGACATTAATGTTACTATTTATCCCTTAAATACTCAGTTGACATGGTCAGGCGCTTACCAAGGTTTTAAATTTGATCGTGGTCCAGGCTCTTCATTACCTAACGCCTCAGAAGTGGCAGCCATACTAGGGGTTCTAGCTAAGATTTTTACAATATTGGCGCCTCCTCTAGGTCAGGCCTTGACTGTATTGTCAGTAGTATTATATGGCTATGACGTCGTGAAGAGAGCTTCGACAAATGAGATATCATGTTATCAACGTTCTGATTCCGCAATAATATGTAGATGGGTTAAAGGATCTCTAAGCTCATGTTCTAATCAGCCTATAGACATATATGTGGATCGCTTAGGATCTTCTGTTTCTACAATTCAAGTAAGAATATATCAATATACAAAGATCTGTACAGATGCTGGAGAATTTAGCTATCTCAGATCATATGATGTCATATGGTATAGAGGATGAGAAATATGTTTTTGAAAAAGATTTATGAATTTTTTCTGAAAAATCCATACATATTTTTTCTTATAATGTGTCTGTCTCTTATCACATCATATAATATATACCCTATATATTATGATGCTCCTCATAGTCTTCAAGAGCCTTATTCTGATATCATTGGTCTATGGATCCTTCTTATAGGACTTTATATATTTGCATGGTTTATGTATGTCACTCCGTTTCTATATACATATTTCTCTACCATAAGTAGAAATATTGTGAAAAATATTGATCAAAAGATTTTTAATAGATATGTCCTAATATTTTTCATATGGATCTCTCTGATCAGTGTGCTAGGGATCTTCACAGGATCCTCTTCTATAATATTATCCGCGACGAACATCTCTGAGTGGGTTCTCTCATATATCTATATATCTCATGTGATCGTCTTTATAATAGCTTTTATTCAATATATTATCAACCCAGCAATATTCTATTATATAATACTGTTTAGCAAAGATCTTATCAACAAGATCAGTTCTTCGCGAATGATATTCTATGGAGCTTTATACTGGATCTCTCTAACATTTGTGATACCATTCATAGGGATGCTTATTGGATGGACGCTTGATTATATACTTTATACAATGATCTCTGAGACAGCTCCTCTGATATACCTCAGAGGCTGGAACCCTATAACTATTGAATACTTAAGACAGATATTAACTAGAGGACATGACTACACATTATTCTCATATACTCTGATACCCACCTGGGGCATGATCCTTCAGATAATTATTGCGTCTATATTGATGAATAGGCTCACAAGATATCTTATAAAGATCCTCTGAAGATCATGTTTTTGCAACTAAATACACATATCCTCTTCTACTTATTATTCTCGCATTAATTTTTCTGAGAAATTCCTTAAGATCTTCCTCAGTAATTTTTTCACGAACACTTTTTAACACTCTGATCTTTATAGCTCCTCTAGCATTAAGCTGTCTCTTGATCTCGTTTAGTAATCCCTCTGTAAGTCCTTTAACTCCTATTCTAATCACAGCTTTTTCAGTAGACATTATTCTGTTAATATCTCTTCTCTTAAGTTTTCTTCTAAATTCTTTTTCGCTACTCATTCTTTTATCCATTGATTATTTATAGCTTATGAGAGCTATAAACCCTCTTTTTCTTTCATTATGTGAAAGATTTTTTAGTTTTTCTACATACATATACGAGAGCTGAGATGTTGTTAAACGATTTCGAGAAAGATCTTTTGAATAAAGTGTTGAAGCCTGTCTATCTAGATCAAAGCACTGGAGAGCTTGTATGGCTTGATGTAAGCAAGATCCCTTGGGAGGAGACGTGGATAAGATCTAGAGATGTGGAGAGAGTTGCGAAAGCTATTGAGAATATGGAGATTAGAGGTGCTCCAGCAATTGGTGTCACAGCTGCTCTCACCCTGGCCATGGTGGTTTTAAATAATGAGGATAAAGACGTTAAAGAGATATATGAGATGCTTGAGAAAGCTGCCAAGAGAATTACTCTGACGAGACCTACTGCTTACAATCTGTTCTGGGCTGTTGAGAGAGTTATGAGTAGAGCAAGAGAGCTTTTGAAAGATAATGTTGAGAAAGATCTTTTTAAGAAAAAAATTGTAGAAGAGGCTCTGAAGATCCAGGAGGAGGATCTTGTTTCAAACATTTTGATAGGAAGATACGGATCTGAGCTTATAGAGGATGGAGACGCCATATTGACACATTGCAACACAGGTTCTTTAGCGACAGCAGGTTTTGGGACGGCGTTAGGCGTTATAAGATATGCATGGGCTCAGGGCAAGAGGATAAGTGTGATAGCCACTGAGACAAGGCCACTGCTACAAGGCTCTAGACTGACTGTGTGGGAGCTTCATAGAGATAAGATCCCTGTTAAACTTATCACTGATAACATGGTTGGCTACGTAATGAAGAAGAGGCTGGTTAATAAAGTCATCGTAGGTGCTGACAGGATCCTTAGGACAGGTCATGTCGCTAATAAGATAGGGACGTATTCAATAGCTATCCTCGCCTCATATCATAAGACGCCTTTTTATGTGGCTGCACCTACCAGCACTATTGATATGAAGACTGATCCTGATAAAATAGTTATTGAAGAGAGAGATCCTGATGAGGTGAGAAGCGTCATGAAAAAGATCTTTGTAAGTATTAGAGATGTTGATGTCTATAATCCTGCTTTCGATGTGACACCTCCAGACTTGATATCTGCAATCATAACTGAGAGAGGGATAGCTAAGCCTCCTTATGATAAGAGTCTTAAAAAATTATTTTGAGTAACTAAAATCTTATTTCTTCTCTTTATGTAGCCAACATGCTGAGTAATGATCTTTTCCCACGAGATATTCTGGAGGCTCTTCTCTGTAGCATACGTCCATAGCGTATGGACATCTTGGGTGGAATCTACATCCAGGAGGAATATTTATAGCGCTAGGAACCTCTCCTTTTATAGGAACCTCTTTAATAACCCATCTGCCCTTAGGATCAGGCTGTGGAACCGCAACAAGAAGAGCTTGTGTATATGGATGCTTAGGATTCTTAATAACCTCATCTGTAGGTCCTCTCTCAACAATTTTCCCTAGATACATTATATTTATATAGTCACATATTATGCTGGCCACAGCAAGATCATGTGTTATAAACAGATACGTCAGATCTCTATTCTCCTTAAGATCTAACATCAGCTTAAGGATCTCAGCTCTTATAGATACGTCTAACATTGACACAGGCTCATCGGCAACGACCACCTTAGCGCCTAAGATTAATGCCCTAGCAATATTAACTCTCTGTCTCTGACCTCCTGATAATTGAAATGGATATAAATTAAGAAACTCCTCTGGCGGCGTCAGCTTCACATCTGTCAAAGCCTTGATCACCATCTCTAATCTCTCGTCTTCAGACTCTCCTATTCCATGAATTATGAGAGGCTCCTCAAGAATCTCTTTTACAGTCATTCTAGGATTCAGAGAGCCATAAGGATCTTGGAACACTATTTGAAGCTCTCTTCTTAAAAGCTTATATATTTTTCCTGAGACATCTGTTATATCATAAAAATCTTCTCTCTTAGAAACTCCCTCCTTCTCCATTAGCTCTTCAAGCTCTTTCGAAGGTTTATAATATATTCTTCCTTCGGTAGGTCTTATCAACCCTATAATACTTCTCCCGAGAGTAGTTTTTCCACATCCAGACTCTCCAACTAAACATGTAACCTTGTTTCTAGGAAGATATATATTCACGCCGTCGACAGCTCTCACGTTTCTGCCTTTTTTAAATGTCAACGCTTCTGTCAAAGATCTTGCTAATGAGAAATATACTTTAAGTCCTTCACCAAATAAAATCAGATCTTTATATGAATATGTGGACATAAAGATCATCCTCCGCTCTTCTTTTCCTCAAAAAGCCAACAGGCCACTGAAACGCCTTTTATATTATAATAGGGAGGCTCTTTCACTCTGCAAATATCCATGGCATATGGACATCTAGGATGAAATCTACATCCTGGCGGAGGAGATCTTAAGTCGGGAGGATTGCCAGGTATCCAATAAAGCTCTTTCTTGCCTCCCAGCCTGGGTATGCTCGCCATAAGACCTTTAGTATATGGATGCTTAGGATCTGTATATATATCATCTGAAGATCCTATCTCCACCATCTTGCCGCCATACATTATAGCCACTTTATCTGCCAACTCTGCTACCAATGAGAGGTCGTGTGTTATAAGTATTATACTCATCTTTCTCTCTTGTTTAAGTTTCTTCAATAGATTAAGTATCTGTGCCTGAACAACTACGTCGAGTGCTGTTGTAGGCTCGTCGGCGATAACTATGTCAGGATTTAATGCCAGAGCCATTGCTATGACAACTCTCTGTTTCATTCCTCCACTAAACTCATGAGGATAATTATTTACACGCCTAGGATCTATGCCGACAGCTTTTAAAAGCTCCATAGCTCTCTGAAGAGCCTCTTTCTTAGTGACAGATTCATGAGCCAATATAGCATCCACGATCTGATCTCCAACTCTCTTAACAGGATTGAGAGCATTGAGAGCTCCTTGGAATACCATGCTAATTCTCTTCCATCTAATCTCTCTTCTAATTCTGCTTTCAGGTAATTTAGTTAAGTCTGTCCCATCCAATATTATCTCTCCCTCAACAATTCTTCCTGGAGGAGGCACCAGCCTGATCAAGCCATAGCCTAATGTAGATTTTCCAGAGCCTGACTCACCTACTATAGCCAGAGACTCGCCTTTCTCTAATGTAAACGACACATTATCAACCGCTTTGACAACTCCTCGGAGAGTAAAGTAGTATATTTTTAAACTTTTAACCTCCAGCAGAGGCACTTAATCACCTCTTTTATTATTCACCATACAGTATTCAATTATTGAAATTATAAAAGTAACTCTCAGAATTTATAAATTTTTATTAGCTAAATCTGAACATCTGATCTCCTCTCCGCCCTAAAGGGCGGAAGCTCTCTTCGGAGCGGCTCATAGGTCCTCCTCATCTATTCGGGGCTACATCTGTCATCTGAGAGACGGTCGGGATGGCCAGAGATCCCCCATATATGTTTTGCTCACGTGGTTGCCTACCTCGCATCCTAAAAAAGCTTAGGAGCAACCACATCTATAGACTTATCATCAAAATGATTAACATAAGCTTATATATTCATACTTGTCATAAATGGCGAGGCTTTCAGTTGTAAAAACTTTGATTCTTGATAATGATCTCACGTATGACATTCAGATGTTTTTTAAACCAACGATTTTTCTGGTTTTATGTTTTCCTATATAATCTTTAAATCTCTCCTCCTCCCATACACGACCTCTCTCGTGATAACCTCTCTCCTCCCAATAACCATCTATATATCTATCTATGAAGATTATCTTGTGAAGCCATTTAGCACTCTTCCAGCCATATAGATGTGGAACAAATAATCTGGCTGGGAAACCTTGTTCAACTGATAGAGGTTTGTCGTTTATCTCTAGAACGATAATAGCTTTGTCGTTCTTAAGATCCTCAAGATCTATCGTAGTTGTATATCCATCTAAAGAGACGACATAGACATATCTGGCCTCTGGCAGAGGTTTAGCCCTATCTATTATTCTAGAAAAGCTTATACCTCTCCATCTAACATCTTTAATACTCCATCCTGTGACACAATGAAAATCAGAGACATATTCCGTATCAATCATAAGTTTAAGCTCATCATAAGTGAGCTCAAGTCTCTTCTCCACCAGTCCCTCCACTATTAATCTATAGCTCTCAAGATCTATCTTAGGTATGCCAAATTCAGCATATATAATAAACTTAGGTATATACTTCTGTCCAGGAGGTGTTGAAGAGCCTTCCATTTTTTATCTATACAGACTTTTTCTTAAAAAATAAAAATATACAAGAACATTTTTAACTTAATGACTAAAAAAGAGGACAGGCCTCGTCTTTTAGAGCAGAGAAGATGGTTATACTCTAAAAATCTCTGTGTTGCATTCTCTGGATCCTAACACTAACACATAGTATTCTTCATTAGTCTCAAAATCATATGCCTTCTGTATAGAACCTGTTATTTTAAATACGCCTCCTTTAAATAACAATGGTGAGAAAGATCCTTCGTATATAAACAATTTTTTAAGCTGAGATCTAACGTATTGATCTGAAACATCAGTTTCAAGAATCTTATCTATATATGCCTCTCCAGGGTATTGAAGTGCTTTACATTGTCTCTCTTCAATTTGTATTTTTGCTCTTACACATCTAATAGGTCTTGACATATATCTCGAAGGATAATTCCTAGGATCGCTTGGAAAAGTAAATGTAACATATTTCTTCTTAAAAACGCCTCTTCTATATATATGATACATCTCTCTAGCTGTGTTGAAATCTATATTATGAAGAGAAATCTGATTTTTAATCCATACTTCAAGCTCCTGATCTTTCAAAGATTCTAGGAATAAATTTGATGTCTCATAAATGCTACAAGCATTAGTCGCTCCATAAACCACAAGATCTATGTCGCTATATGTTGTGTTATGAAAACCTCCTAATAAGCTTCCTCCAACGCCAATATCTTTTAAAGAGATATTGACATAAGATCTTATGTGATCAACCGTCTCAGCCGTGATCAGTTCTAGCTCATCTAGAGGATTATAATATATTTCTCTCAATCTTTCTTCGGGAGTCAGATGAACATATATATCTTCATAAGATAAATATGGCATCTCAACTCCATAGACTATGTCGTGGAATTTTCTAACGCTATATCTGTCTAACACTTCTGAGACTTCTTCTGCTGAATATCTTCTTAGAACTCTATAAAGATCTTTTGTAGCATATCTCCATATAGAGGTTAAAAAGTTTTTATCTTGTTTAATTGGATGAGATATGTATTTTAGATAAGCATATACTCTCCCAGGCGGATGTATAGAACCAAATACCACATATATGTTCATATGTTTATCAATAATTAAATCATGATCTATAGGAGATCTTTTTAACATCCACATTTTTATGACCTTCGCATCTATATATTCTCTCTAATAACATACTCATACAATATCTTTCTGACACCTTTTCTAATATGTTCATCAATAGTTGATGCAGAGATCCCTAGAATTTTTGATAACATATGCAGACTTATTCTTCTAGGATCTTCAAAAAAGCCTTTTTCTAAAGCTTTATACAAAACATCTCTCTGTCTCTCTGTGAGTATCTGATAATACTCTCTTAACAGATTTTTTTTAACTACTTTAACTCTGCATCTTCTATTCATTAACTCAGTAATTATCTGTCTCAGATCTTCTGTTTTCTCAATCAAAAGATCTATGTAGAGAATTTTTTTATCAAAAAACATGTTTGTTATTAGATTTCTACGGATCAGCTTACTCAATACAGAGTTTTTAATCTTGATCAAATATCTTCTTTTGTCTATCTTAATCTTCTCAACATCTTTATAAACTCTTTTTATTACACAGTCTCCAGCTATGAGATATAAAATATTATCTAAGGATCCTATGTATCTTATTCTACAATTAGAGTCATTTAAAAGCTGATTTATTATATCTCCACGACAATTTATATGTATTCTTATAATAAAAGGCTCTATAAGTGGCACCGAATATATAAGGTTCTGCACATATATATGTTTTATTTCAAAAAATATCGGTGATACAATGGCTCATGAGGCAAAAAAGGAGTATCAGAAGGTGGTGATTGATCAAGATATATGCATAAGTTGTGGAGCATGTGTAGCGGTTTGTCCTGTACAGGCGCTTGAGTTAGATGAGAATGCCAAAGCCAGATTAATATGGGACGTCTGTATAGATGATTTCTCATGTGTGAAAGTGTGCCCAGTTAACTGTATATGGCCAACTTCTCAAGCGCCTCCCGAGCCTAAAGCTAAAAGTAAATGGTACAGATTTAATGCTCCTCTTGAGGGAGAGCTTAAGAATACTTTCGAAGAGTGGAAGAAGAAATATAATGTCACAGGCTCTCCAGCTTAAGAACAATAGTATTTGATAAAATTCTTTTATAAAATTCTTTTTTAAATCTCTTCACATGAAAAGACGTCTTCGCTTAAATATTTTGATAAGTATATTATCTACCGGGTGTCCTAGGATAAGTGTTCTTTCGTTGAAGACTTTTAGAGCGCCAAAAAATCCTGACTGGTGTCCTGGATGTGGAGACTATGGGATCTTATCAGCTTTGACAATAGCTTTATCAGAGCTTAAGCTAGATCCTTCTAAAGTTGTTATTGTGGGAGGCATAGGATGTTCAGGTAAGACTCCTCATTATGTTTTTGCTAATGGAGTACATACATTACATGGAAGAGCAATACCGTATGCATCAGGAATAAGACTTGCTAATCCAGAGCTTACAGTAATTGTGACAGGCGGAGACGGAGATCTTCTTGGCATAGGAGTAGGTCATTTCGTCTCTACAGGAAGAAGAAACATAGACATGACCATATTAGTATTCAACAACCAGGTTTATGGTCTTACAAAGGGGCAGGCCGCGCCTACATTACCAAGAGGTGTAAAGACGAAGGCTCTTCCTAGACCAAATATTCAAGATGCGATAAATCCTGTTAGACTGGCTTTAGCATCAGGATACACTTTTGTGGCAAGAGGATTCGCTTATGACGTGCCACACCTGAAAGAGCTTATCAAAAAAGCTGTTCTTCACAAAGGATCAGCCGTAATTGATATTCTTCAGCCATGTCCTACTTATAATGATGTTTTTACAAAAGAATTTTATACTCAGAGGATCATGAAGTTAGATGATTTAAAAGACTGGGATCCTGTGGTCAGAGCTCCTGAAGAAGCTGATGAAAAAATGCTTAAAGCGTGGGAGAAAGCATCATGGGGAGACAAGATCTATATAGGAGTATTTTATCAAAATGAGCTTGTGCCTACTTATGAAGATAGAGTATCTGAGAGAATCCCACTTTATAAAAAATATCCTCCGGCTAAGATACCTATAAGTGTTGATGGAAAACCTCTAGCCAGTATCTCACATATCATTCAGCCAAGGATCATCTGATCTTCTTAAAACTTTTACCAAAACTTTTCTCTTAAAACTAATGTTATAAAAAGTACATATATATAGCCTGACAACATTACACTAAGAACCAACAGCGAGAATACATGTGATCTTAAAATTGATAATATTGTTCCTAGCAACAATATTAACATATATATGATCTCAATCTTATAATCAGCAAGTTTATGTATATTCTTCTCAAGAGAACCTTTAGGAGTTATTTTATATGAATATCTTTTCTTCCTTAGAAAAGCTCTAAGCTGATTATAAGCTATAATAGGTGATAACGCTGAGGTTAATGCTGATGAAGTTCCTAGACTCTTAATGATCTCTACAAGATCTGTTCTGCCTCTAAGCTTCATTACAAAAAGATACATAATTACATAGAGAGCAGACACTAATATCCATAGCCATAGAGTGTGCCAGATGTTGATCAAAGGATCTGTTTTAGGACTGTATATCACGTATGACAATACGTATATAGGTGTTGCATAGGCTATAAATATCGTAGGAATATATTGGAAAGCATATATAAGCAACTCTATCTTCTTTGCAAGACTATATGTTGAAGATTTTATCAGTCTAATTCCTCTTACACCAGCCTGAACAGCTCCGTAAGCCCATCTACTCTGTTGAATCTTGAAAGCTTCATAAGTCGAGGGAACCATGACATATACTATAGCATTATCTTCATAACACGTCTTAAGATCTTTACTAAACATCTTGAGACCTGTCCAATAATCGTCTTGGATAATATCAAATTCTAAAAAACCTATTTTATTAAAAACCTCTCTTTTATAAAGTGTTCCGCTTCCCAAAGGCACTACATAAAAACCTAGTTTTTCTCTACCTCTCAAAAGTAATGTCTCTATAAAATCTGTCATATTGATCAGAGCTTTCCCTATTCTAGTTCTATAATAACTATATCCTCTCCATCTTCCAATCACGGCATGACATCCATCTCTATACATCTTTTTATAAGTATTGATCAGGAAATCAGGTTCTGGCATACTATCTACATCAAAGATCGCTATGAGATCTCCTGAAGATCTTGATATGGCCTCATTAATCGCTCCGTTTCTACCTCCAATCGGTTTATCTCTAAAGATCACAGAGATCTTAGTCATACATTTTTTACTTACTTCTTCAACTGTCTCTTCAATAGATCTCCATCTATCAGAAGGATCATCTGATAAAATTATTATCTCGAAATATTCTTTATCCCATAACATTTTAGATATACGCTCCAAGCTTCTTCTCAAAATCTCTAGATCCTCATTTTTCATAGGTATGATCACAGAAACTCTCGTCTTAGGAAGATCCTTTCTATAAAAATCTTCAATATTTCTATTTTTGTCATTATTATGCAACAATGCTCTGAGAGCTCCGAGACCATAAAATATATGAAGACTTTGAATAAATATTGAAGAGATCAGAACTGACGCGATCAAGCTCTCTAAGATCATCTTAACAAACACTCCAAATCAATGTTTTTAACAAAAACAAAAAATTGTAGCATCTTTTAATTATTATGAAGTTAGATATGATCTTTATACAGATAAGATTTATTATAGTTTCTAATATTGATAGTGTGACGAAAATGATAAAAATGATCAGGTTGATGATCGTTTGATATCTATCTTCGATAAAATAATTATCATAAGTCTATCATTTGTTTTAACATCTTTGACGGCTTATATAATTATGAGAATATCATTCTCTAAAGGTCTAGTTGGAAAAGATGTTCATAAGGCTTGGGAGAGCTATGCCTCTGATATTGGAGGCGTCTCACTGATCCTAGGATCTTTGATCCCTTTAGTATTTGAGTTAAATAAAGTGATCATAGGATTCTTCATAACTAGTCTCATAGCTTTATTAATAGGTCTGATAGATGATCTATATGTTCTCTCTGCCAAGCTCAAAACTTTATTATCTGCCACAACGTCTTTGCCAGTAATACTATTAGAGCTATACACGCCTACTCCATATATTCCTTTAATTGGAGAAGCGAGACTATATATATTATATCCTCTAGCAATTATGGTAGGATTCGCAGTTGCACTTAATGCGGTAAATATGAGTGATACTCATAATGGTCTTGTCTCAGGAATCTTATTCATGTCTCTCTCAGCTCTTTATCCTCTAATATCTTATCTAGACCATAGAGGAGAGATAATGTTGCTCTCAGCCTTAGGGTCATTAGCAGCTTTTCTTATATATAATATTTATCCAGCAAAAATCTTTCTTGGAAACTCAGGATCTTTTCTTTTAGGAAGCTGGATCGCTTATATAGCTTTTGTATATAGAATAGAGTTTCTAGTGATACTGATGTTTCTTCCTATGGTCACTAACGGCTTCTCAATTCTTGTATCTATAAAAGGCTTGAGAGAGAGAAGAGAGATTAAGAAGAGACCTGTTAAAGTTGTCAATGGATTTATAATAGCTAATAAAGATGATGAAGCGCCTATAACTCTTGTTCATATGGCATCTCTACGAAAACCTCTTAGAGAGACAGATCTTGTGATAAGCATATATATACTATATCTAGTGTCCATAACTCTTGGTCTTATAATATGGTTTTTGTTGAGATAACTGAGAAAATAATATAACAGCTATTCATAAAGACTAGTAATATGGAAACATATTTATCAATCTTTTGGCCCATTCTAGTTTCCTTTTCTTAGATGGTGTGATAAGATCTATGTCTTTTAGAAAAGGTTTAGAATACATACTTACATAATATGATTCTAGATCCATGCCTGCAACAGAGATTTTGGAAGGCTTTAATAATTTGCTTAACAAAAGAGCTCTGTCTCCGTCTGTGAAGCCTGGGATCAGAATCGTCTTTGGACATAAGGGTAGTGTTTGAACTGTAAAAACAATTTTATCTCTAAATCCTCTTATTTTATCAGAGATCTTTATTATATCCATGTAATTATCTCCGTGAAAATGTAGAAAAGAAAAACTATTCTGAAAATTAGATATCTTTTCAAAAGAGTCTATCCCGCCATCCAGATCTCCAACCCATATACATGTCTTATCTAAACAAGCATTCTCTCTAAGAACTCTACAGGCGCCGTCGCTACATATTACTCCATCATAAGTCTCTGGAGCAAGTCTTCTATCTATGTTATATATGCTAGGTCCTGCTCCTATAACTAATATATGTCTGTTAGAGAGTTTCTTAAAAAGTCTCTCGAAAATTTTATAAGGATCTATGATATCTATCGAGTTTGCAAGAACACAGGCTGTGAGAGACGCGTCATATTCTTTCTCATAATCATATCCCAGATCTGTGATCACTCTTTTTAACATATGATACATTCTCAAAAGATCTGGCTCAATAGAAATCATATGAGATCATCTGTCAAAGCTCTAGTGGACCGGCCGGGATTTGAACCCGGGACCTCTCGGATGCCAACCGAGCGCTCTTCCACCTGAGCTACCGGCCCACCATAAAATCATTAGTAATTCAGATTTTTAAATTTTCATAATGAGATATTTATATCGTTCTTCTAATCATATTATCGTAGACACAACCAAATTATGAAATCTAGGTCTAAACTCTATTATCTTATTATTTTCTCTCGTGGGATGCACTCTATTAGATAAAAACACTATCACTATGTCAAGATCAGGGTCAGCACATACTGATGTTCCTGTGAAACCTGTGTGTCCAAAAGCTTTTCCAGGGCTCATAAGATCTCCGCAAAAAATTGTTGAAGAAGACTCATAGATCATCCATCCTAGCGAGTAACATCTGTCTCCACATATAATTTTTCTTAGAAAAGATCTTGCAGTCGCAGGCTTAATCAGAAGATCGCTTTTTCCTAAATAACTCTGTAATACTTCATTAACAATCATACCCACTTCATCTGCTGTTGAGAAAAGTCCTGCATGTCCTGATACTCCATCTAGCGCTCTGGCATTTTCATCGTGGACAACTCCTTTTAAGACTATGTTTTCTTCTCGTAGAAGCTCGGTAGACGCGATCTTGTTGATAGGATAATTTTTCTCAAGCGGATTAAACATAGTTTTTTCCAAACCTAATGGCTTCGCAATCATTTTTTCAAAAAGACGGTCTATTCTCTCTCCAGTAATTCTCTCTATTAGAAGAGTCATTACGATATATCCGATGTCACTGTATAAAGCCTGAGTTCCCGGGGAACATGTGATGAAAGATCTTGATGCTTCTATAAGTAACTCCTTTCTTAATTTACCTTTGATCTTGTATAAAGGCATCCAAGAAGGCAGACATGCCGAATGTGTTAAAAGCATCCATATCTCTGTTCTATTCTTCTCTTCATTAAAACCTGCTTCAGTCATAGAATACTCTGGAAGGATCTTTGAGACTTTATCTCGTAGATGTAAAAGTCCTTCTTCCACAAGTTTTGCTATTAACAAAGATGTAACCAGAGGTTTTGTCAATGAAGCTAGATCGAATATAGTATCTTCTTGAACTTTACGTCTCTCAGGGACGATCTCTGAGTATCCATAGACTTTCTCATATATCTTTTCTCCTTTTTTATATATTGCTAGAGAAGCTCCTGGAAAAGTTTTCTCTATGTTCTCAACTACGAATCTATCTATTCTCGAGAAATCTATATTTTTACTCATAGTTATTCAGCCAAGATCTTCTTCTTAGATTTTATATCTCTATACTTTTGAAAGTCATCGATCAGTTTATTAATATATTTATCTATACAAGAAGGATCCACGTTTTCAATGTAATATCGAAAGAATTTTACTGCACATGATTTGCTGTGGAAGGTAAGCATCTTATCTTTATATCTAATCACTATGCCCTGACCCTCTGGAAAGACTCTTCCACAGACTACACATGTAAGTCTTGATCCTTTAATGATAGACACCAAACTCATTAGAGTTTGAAGATTATTAAACTTCGTCTATGCATCTATAATTATCTTCTTCGGAGCATGTCTTTGACATAATCAAGTATTATTCTCGCCCATTCTCTCTTTAGTTTAAAACCTTTCTCTAATATCTTTCCATTAGAATCTATTAGAACTGCAACATCTGTGTCAACACCGAAACCTGAGTCTGGAGTACCCACATAATTAGCCAGTATCATATCAAACTCATATTTATCTAATTTCTTTAAAGCTCTCTCTATCAACTCCTCCTCTGAAGAAGTGGTCTCTGCAGCAAAGCCGACTATTATGCTCTCTCTAGCCTCTTTTCTAATTATTTGTGCTATCTTTGGCGTAGTTTCTAGAACAACGTTTATTCTCTGTATCTCGCTAGAGATCTTTTTTTTCTCGCTTACTGAGAATTTAAAGTCAGCAGGTGCCGCAGCCAAGATTATCGCGTCAGGCTCATTTTCTTTAACAGCTTTTGATAATGCTTTTAACATATCTTCTGTTGAAGTAATCTCTTCTTTATTTAACCATGGAGGCAGCGACGCTATAAGTGGTCCATGAATCAACTTTACTGATGCTCCTCTGTAAAAGGCTTCTGAAGCAATCGCAACTCCCATTTTTCCCGAGCTTGGATTTGACATAAATCTCACAGGGTCGAGATGTTCTCGCGTAGGTCCCGCGGTCACTAAAATCTTAATCTTCTTAAGATCCTCTCCTCTTAATATTAATGCCTCTGTTTTATCAGCAACCCAAGTAGGATCTGGATACTTTGCCCTCCCCTCCTCTATTACTGGAGGAAGTATTGATATTCCCATCTCTTCACA
>Ga0209739_100186_pt1 | contig 27886 bp, 29 predicted proteins | sample JossMetagenome_2_FD_184729 | JGI IMG/M metagenome (GOLD analysis project Ga0209739, IMG submission 184729) | Hot spring sediment microbial communities from Joseph's Coat, Yellowstone National Park, USA - JC3_ASED (SPAdes) (version 3) | ecosystem: Environmental > Aquatic > Thermal springs > Hot...
CTAATATTTTTTCTTCAAGATCTTTTCTTCCAACTTCAGAAAATCCTGCAGAAACTATTATTGCCAATTTTGCACCTTTTTCTCCAGCTTGTTTTATAACTTCAGGAACACTTTCTGCAGGTATTGCTACTACAACCGCATCTATATTTTCATCTATTTCAAGAATATTTTTGTAACATTTTAAATTATATAAATTATCATAATTTGGATTTATTGGGTATATTTTTCCAGGAAATCTTTTAATAAAATTTTTTAATATTATATTTCCAACCTTTCCTTCTTTATTACTTGCTCCTACAATTGCAACAGATTTTACATCAAATATACTCATATTTTAATATAGCATTTTATGTATTTATATCTTTTTTCACATAATTGACATAACATAGATTGTAAATCTGGCAATTTAATATTTTTATCTTCTTTTAATAATTCTGCCATTTTAATTAATATAATTTTGTCTTCTTGATCAAATTCAAAATAATATTTACCTCTTATACCCTTTAAATATTGAGAAACTGCGGATTGTGTTATTGATAATTTATCTGCAATTTCTTCTTGAGACATTTTATAATTATCATACAATATTTTTGATAACTCTCTTCTAATTGATGGAAGCATCTCTTTTACAAATAGTTCACATCTCATTGTCATATAATGATGTTATATAATAAAATTTAAAAATCGATAAAAATCAAATATATAATAATCCATCAATTGTAGAAAAATTAATGACTTAATACTGAGTTACTAAAAATATAATATAACTACTTATCTCGTTTATAAACTTTTAATATATTAACATTATGTATTCAAACCCTACAAATTTATTAATAATAATAACTCATTCCATCTTTAAGATAGTATTATTATATAGGCCCGCCGGGATTTGAACCCGGGACCTCCGGATAGTGAGTCCGGCATCATACCACTAGACTACGGGCCTTAAAATATTTTTAGAAAATATTTTTTTATGATATTAGAAAAAATCACTTCAAAATATATTAATTATATAACCGTAAGAAACTATGATAAAAGCAAAAAATATATTGGACAAGATTGTATTGTAAAATATTTATTAAATAAGAAAAGATTATATAAAGATGATGGAGAAATAATATACAAAAACTTTATTGAAGTAAAATATAATAAAGATGCAAAAGAGGAAGTAGACATACCAAAAGAAAAAATATTAAATGATATTCAAAATGAAAAAAAGTTTCTGATAGATAATTCATTATACAATTTATTACCAAATAAAGGAAAAATTAGTCTAAAAACACAAATTTCTCAATCATTAAAAGTTATAAGGGAATACTTATTTGATAGTAATTTAATATTAATTGGAGATATTGATTATTCCTTTTTAGGTAATAATCTTGTAAATATATATAAAAAACAAGAAGATTTTGATTTCTATAAGTATAAAGCAGTAATATTAGACCCTTATGGAGATGAAATATTTAATGATAAAGATTTAGAGAAATATGAATTATTTATTTTAGGTGGAATTGTTGACGTTGGTCTAAATTGGCAGTATGCAACCCAATATTTATTTAGAAATATTGATTTACCACATAAAAGAATAGAATTATATGGATCCATAAAAAATGTTCCAGATAGGATAAATATATTAATAAAGATTTTACTTGATTCTATTTATTTAAATATACCATTAGAAAAATCTATAATAACTAATTCGCCAAAAAAATTTATTAGATATATTTAATAATTTTATATAAACTTTTATACACAGAATCTGGATGTTCTTCAAGATATTTATCCAAGTTTTTTCTTATCCTATCAATATCTTCCTTGCTAAAGAATTGTCCTAACTTATTAATGTCTCTATCATTGAATCCTTTATTTATTTTTTCTTCAATATCATCTTCTTTACATTTTTCATATTCTTCTAAATCTTTTTTATCTTTATCTTTACATCTAAAAAATTTATAAATTATGGAAAATAATCCAAAATCGTCAAAATATAGTATATAATTTAAACCACTTTTTTTAATAAATATATTTCCTGCTGTATTAATCGTTATATATAATACTGTATTATTTGGTAATTTTACTTTTATATAATAGTATATTCCATATAAATTAGGAATTTTTACTTCTTCTCCATTTAAGTTTAATTTAAATCCATAAATATTGTTTGGTAGAAATGCATATTCATATTTTCTCACTTCTAAATATTTTATTATGCTATCTTTTTGTTTTATAGTTCTTTGTTGATCTTCACATACTATATCAATTACATTACTTACATCTTTTTCGCCGAATCTTAAAATTCTTGCTATTTCTATACTCCCAATTGTAGAGCAACCATTAATAAGTATACTATCTAAATCTATATATCTTTCTATTTCATTAAAAGGTATTCTCTTCCTTTTTATTCCCTCATAAAATTTTGCATTAGATGAAGATATTATATATTGAATTTCTGAAATTATCTGAATATAATCTTTAGGATTTGATAATTTATCAGCATCATTTATTATATATCTAAAATCTAATATTAATGATTCAAGATTTTGAACCATTAAAAATCGTTAAATAATTATTTTTATAAAAAATAGCCCCGCGGGGATTCGAACCCCGGTCTCAGGGACCAGAGCCCTGAATCCTAGGCCACTAGACGACGGGGCTTTCCTAAATATAAATTTTTAAAGATAAAAATATATAGATTTATTCATAAATGAATAAAGAATATAAAAAAATATATGTTAAGGATGTGAAGAGGTTGCTAACAATGGTAAAGATAAGTAGAAACGAAAATTTTATTGATATTATTAAAGAATTTTCCAACGATCTTGCAAAAATTTTAAATAGTAGATTATTATATCATAAAATTTATTTATTTCCGGCAGATTTTGAAGGAAATAAAGATATAACATTTATTGGAATTTTAACAACATCTCATATAGTAATAAGTAGCTATACTGAAGAGGACGGAATTTATATAGATATAGATGCTGCATGGTGTAGTGGAGAAAACTTAAATAAAGAAAAATTTGAAGAATTGATTAAGAAATATTTTAAAAATTATGAAATAAAATCTTTTAAGATATACAATTACTTGGGTGAAGAAAGCCTTCTCAGCTGATAAATGATGAATGCCAAGTTCACTGATAGATTTATAATGGTGTTATATAATATATTATTCAATGAATGAAAATATCGAAAAATGGAAAGTACATGATTTAAGAACTTTAAAACAATTAGAAAAAGCTGGATATGGAATTTATAATCATTCTGCTGTTGAAATTTGCCATTGGACAAAAGAATCAATTGTAAATGGAAGAGTCTGCTATAAAAATAAATTCTATGGTATAGACACTGCAGGATGTATGGAAATGACGCAATCGGTTGTTTGGTGTACAAATAGATGTATATTTTGCTGGAGACCGAATACAAAATTTGAACCTTATTATGATATACTACCAGAAGATAAAGTGGATAAGCCTGAAGAAATAATGGAAAAACTTAGAGAATTAAGAAGGAAACTACTAATTGGATATTATGGCAACCCAAAGGCAAATAAAGAATTATTGGATAAATTTATTGATAAACCAACCCATGTTACATTTTCATTATCTGGAGAACCATTGTTATACCCATATGTCGCAGAGAGTATATTATATATTAAGAAAAATTGGCCATGGATAAAATCAATATTTATAGTAACATCTGGACAGGTTCCAGAAGCATTGGAAAGATTAATCGAAAAAAATGCATTACCAACACAACTATATATATCATTTACAGCTCCAAATAAAGAAATGTACAAAAAAATATCTGTACCTTTACATAAGGATTATTGGGAAAGATTTCTAAAATCATTAGAAATTGCATCAAAAATGAAAACAAGAAGAGTTGCAAGAATAACACTAATTAAGGGAATAAATGATGATCCGAATTATTTTGATGAATGGGCTAAATTAATTGAAATATATAATCCCCACTTTATAGAAGTAAAATCTTACTCATTCTTAGGATATTCAAGATCAAGATTAAAATTTGAAAATGTTCCAAGCATGGAAGATGTAAGAAATTTTGCAAAGGGATTAGTAGAAAAATTACTTGATTATGAGATATTTAATGAAGATGTTGATTCAAGAGTTGTATTAATAAAAAATAGAAGACCAGGAATGGATATAGATCCTATAATAAAAAGTGTAGAACCAAATGTATAATTATTTTAATCTATAAAGTGGGACTATTCTACCAAATTTTTTAATTGCTGCCCAAAAAGGTGGCCTCATAAATTTTCTCGATTCTTTAATTTTTCTTATTTTAAAATTATAGTTCTTGAATACCATTATATTTCCTTAAATGAAAAATTTTAAAATTATAATAAAAAGAAAAAACCTACAGATATAGCTGTCAAAACTATGCTATGAATTATACCAGCTCTTATAGTTCCTTTTGCAAGTTTTCCAATAACTAAACCTGTAAAAATTGCATTAATTAATAATAATAAAAAAGATAAAAATTTATACGTATTTATTAATTCATAATATACATCTTTATTAAATGAAAGACCTAATAATTTTATATTAATTATTAAATAATATACTGCAATGATTGATAATAGAACTCCGAGATATAATCCGTAATATGTATATGTTGTAAGTTTTAATTGAGATAATCTTTCCTTTTTAATTATTTCTAAATTTCTTATGCTTTCTGATAATGTGTCTAATAAATTACTTAAATCCCCACCACTTTTTAAAACATTATTTATATTCAATAAAACTTCAGATATTTCTAAATTATTTATTCTCTTTGCAGAATCATTTAACACATCATAAAAAGTTTTCCCATATTCCATCTCAGAAATTATATATTTAATTTCTTTATTCAGTCTTTTTCCATAATAATTATTTGACACACTTTTTAAAGCAATTGGTAATGGCTGTCCTATTTTTAAATAATGGGATAAATCTCTTAAAAATAATGGAAAATTGTTTATCATCTCTTCATATTCTAAATATTCTTGAAGATATTTTAATGAATAAATTAAATATAATAATATAATTATTCCAATTTTAACAAATATGTTGATATTTATTGGTAAAAATATGAAAAATATGAAAAAAACAGTTATTAAAGATATATATAGTATATCCTTTTTATTCATTTATAATTTTCTTATTTTATCTAATAAAAGTTTTTTCTCCGTCCTAGCTACAGTTTCCCTTACTAATTCTATTGCATCTACATTTACCGATATAGAATCTATGCCAAGTTTTACTAATAATTCTGCATAATCCGGTCTAGAACCAGCTTGTCCACATAATGATGTATATACTCCATATTTTTTACATATTTTTATTACCCTTGATATTAATTTGACAACTGCAGGATGTCCTTCATCCATTAGTTTTTGTACCATTTCATTATTTCTATCTACTCCTAATGTTAATTGGGTTAGATCATTTGTTCCGAAAGATATAAAGTCTATACCAGCATTCTTAATTATATCCTCAATTATTAATGCAGCAGCAGGTGTTTCTACCATTATTCCAAACTTCATATCTTTTCCAGGTACTAATCCCTCACTTTTAATTATTTCTTTTGCTCTATATACCTCTTCCCATGATATTACAAATGGTAACATTACCCATAAATTATTCAATCCTCTTTCTTTTATTAATATTTTAAAAGCTCTTATTTGAGCTCTAAATAGTTGTTCTTGATCTAAATCTCTCCTAATACCATGCCATCCCATCATTGGATTTGCCTCTTTCGGTTCTTTTTCTCCTCCTTCTAAATTTCTATATTCATCGGTCCTCATATCTAATGTCCTAACTATTACAGGCTTTGGATACATAATTCTCAATATTTCTTCTAATCTTTCTACCAAAATATTCGTAAATTCATCCAATCTATTATTATCTAAATACCATCTTGGATGTTTTCTATTTCTTAATACTAAGAATTCCAACCTTAATAATCCTATACCATCTACCAAATCCTTTACCTTACTTGCAGTTTCTGGGTAATCGGCAATTGCCATAATTTTTGTAGCTGTAATTTCTAATGGCGTGGATTTTACTATTTTTCTTGCAACTTCCTTTCTAGTTAATTCTCCCAATTTTACTTCTCCTTCATATACAATACCATGTGTTCCATCTACAGTTATAACCATTCCATCCTTCAATATTTTAGTTGCATCTTTTGTTCCAACAACAGCAGGTTTTCCTAGTTCTCTTGAAACTATTGCAGCATGCGATAAATGACCTCCTTCATCTGTAACTATTGCGGAAGCTTTTGCCATTAATGGTTCAAAATCTGGATTTGTCATTACAGTAACCAATATATCTCCTTCTTCAAATTTATCAAATTCTTCTGGAGATAATATTATTTTTACTTTTCCAGTACCAACACCAGGAGATGCAGCAATACCTCTTAATAATATTTTTTCACTTTTTACTTCTACTTCTCCTCTCTTTATTTTCTTAATTGTTGTTACATTTCTTGTTTGTACAATATATATGCCTGTATCATCAATTGCAAATTCAATATCTTGTGGTTTTCCATAATGTTGTTCTAATATTTTTCCATAATTTGCTAAAGTTCTTATTTCATCATCAGATAGTACTCTGGCATTCTTTAATTCATTCGGAACTTCAATTTCTTTTGTAAAAGAATCTGGATCATATACTGTCATAACTTTCTTTTCATTTATTTTTACTTCTAATATATTTAATGTATTCTTATCTACAATATATTCATCTGGTATTACTGCTCCAGAAACGATTGCTTCACCCAATCCCCAAGAAGATTCAATTACTATTTTTGATAAATCATTTTTAACAGGATCTACGGTAAACATAACGCCAGATTTCTTTGAAAATACTTGTTTTTGTACTACAACACATAATGCTACTTTACTATGCTCAAATCCCATAACCGATCTGTAATTAATTGCTCTTGCCGTCCACAAGGATGCCCAACATTTTTTAACTGTGTCCAATAATTTATCTTCTCCTTTTACATTTAGATATGTAGCTTGTTGACCTGCGAAAGATGCATTTGGTAAATCTTCTGCAGTTGCTGATGATCTTACAGCAACAAATATTGGTTCATTTCCAAACATGCTTGATAACCTTCTATAATTTTCTAATATTTCATTCTTTAGATCATCAGGGATATTTCCTTTTATAAATAATTCTTGTATTTGATTAGCAGCTTTCCTTAATTGTGTTGGATTATTTATATCAATTGATTTCAATATTTCTTCTATTTTACCTTTTATTCCATTGTATTCTACGAATTTCCAATATCCTTCTGCAGTTATAGCAAACCCTGGAGGAACAGGAATACCTATTTTTGTCATTTCTCCCAAATTTGCAGCTTTTCCACCAACAATATTTATATCATTTTTAGATAGTTCATTAAACCATTTTATATATACCATAAAAATTAAAGAAATATTGATCTTTATAAGAATTAAATAACTACTAAAAAATAAGGATTATGAATTTACATTATCTTCTTGCGCTTTTTAATTTTCTAAATTAACGTTATAATTTTCCTTTATATAATTGTATATTATTTCTGCATATATTTCCGCAACTTTTTCAGGATCTGCTAACTCAATTAATTCTTTTCTTTTCCCTTCATTTATATATTTGCTTACATCAAATCTTCCACTTTCAATTTCTCCAATTACTTTTTTAACCAAATTATATAAATCTTCATATGTCTTAAATGATAATTCATTACTTAATATTCCTCTTTCTTTTAATTCTCTTAATCCAGCGATATCCCTATATATTATTGGCAACTTTCCAAATATTAGTGCTTCTAAAGTAGCAAGACCATATCCCTCCATATAAGCCGCATTAATATATATTGTATTTTTTAATTCCCCCATTGCTTCTAAGAATCCTATGAGATGTAAAGGATACATATACAATGAATTTCCCATTTTCTGACTATATATGTGAACTTCTCCTCTCTTATATTTATTTATGATTTCTTTTAACTTTTCATATTCTTCACTTCTTTCACTTATGTCTGGAGTACTTATTATTAACATTACATCTTTACCCTCCTTAAGTAAATCTTCATATAACTTTATTAAATCATTTATACCTCTTTCTGGATGCATTCTTCCGCTATAAATTAGCTTTATTCTCTTATCCTCTTTATATAAATTCACATAATAATCTCTGTAAGCTTTTATTTCATCTTTATAATTCTTCCATAATGATATCGTAAACATTGGCTCATCTAAAACTATTGCCTTTCTAAATTTAGATCCAGTAACTTTCTCTGCATATCTTTCATTTGAATCACGAACAATATTTGTAGGAAACATTACAATTCCATATTTTAACTTATTCAATATATACAATTCTTTTTCAACTGCTTCTACTAACCACTTATACTTTTCTCTTAATTCTCTAGCTTCTTCATTATCCCCAAAAAATAAATATTTTGCTAGACTTATTAATTCTTTTTGATCTTCATCATCCAAATAACCTTTATGTATTCTTTTTTCAACTAAATTATATATTTTTCTTTTAGTTTCTTCTCTTATATTTTTTAATTCATTACGATTAATTATATTCCAAATATCTGTTAATAAATTACCATCAAGATCTGGATGAACCATTACGATAAAATTTCCCTTTTCAGATAATATTCTATCTAAATCTTCCTTTGTCATATTATTATCAAACATTCCAAAACCAGAGCTACTAATAAATTTAAAATCTGAACTGGATAAACCAGTCAATAAATCATCCAACCTGATCTTTCTGGATATGTCATAATAATTTTGTTCTATTGCAAGTTCTAAGATTTCTTTTATTTTTCTTTCTTTATATAATTTATATAATTCATTAAAATCAACTTCATAATACTCTACACCACCACTTCCATTAAAAGTTGTTACATAAAGTTTAATTTCTAGATCTTTTAATCTACCTTTAAGTAATTCATATATTTTTAAAAAAGATAAAGTTGCACTTATAGTATATGTTTTTGATCCAGAATTCCATCTTTGATCTGCTAATATTGCTATTTTCATCTTATTTTATGATAATACTACTTACTTTATGGCTTCAGCACATATGGACCTGGTGGTTGTCTAAATTGGTTTGTTGATTGCTCACCTTGTGGAGCTTGTTGCTGTTGAAGAGCTGGTTGTTGGCTTGCTGGTGGTTGTGAGAGTTGTTGTGGTCTTGGACTTACATAGCCACCAATTGTGCCAGACACTATATCAAACCAATCCCTGTAGAATCCGTATTGACCCCATGAATTTAATATTAATGATACTACCCCAGGACTTTTCACCTCTGAATACATTGCAGATATTAAGCTTTCTATAGAAGATATAAATATATTATCTAATGTAGACATTAATCTAGTTGCAGATTCTAATAGTGTTATGTTTGGTGTCTTTGATAATATATATGATCTTATTTTATTTATTATTCCAGCATACTGGCTATAGAACATTGAAGCATACACATCCAGGTTTGCTGCAATCTCTTCCTCCGTTACATCTTTACCTATTGATTTGTAGTATTCATGTAGAGATTTTGCTAACAAATCTCCAACCATTTTTACAATATTTTGTGCATTTTCTCTTTCTTGTCTAGTAGCAATTTCTCTTTTACCAGTAATTGGATCTGGATATCCTAATTTTTTGAGAGCTCTTATATATAATACTGACAGCATATAAATGTTTGCTAATTTTTCATTTTCGAATAAACTTTGTTTGTATGTATTTACAATTTCTCCATATAATTGTGAAGGATCAATACCATCTTTATTTGAACTTGTAGTAAACCCTCCAATTGTATACTTTAATGCTTTATTGAGTTTTGAATCTAATTGCCTATCTATTTGTCTTACAGTAAACCCCAAAGCCTCATTAATGGAATTTATTAGTTCCTTATATATTTGTTGACCTAAATTGGCGTCTTTACGCATTTGATCCATATATTTTTCGATAAGAGCTTCTAACGCCATATTACATATATTTACATAAAATTTTATAAATCTTTCTATATCTATATTAACTTACATATAACATTAAAAAAGTTTATAAAGTTTATTTCTTTAGCAATGTATTAAGAGCCTTTACTATTTCATCCATAATTTGTTTCCCTTCACCAGGTTCTATTATTGCAGCAGTAGATGCTTGTGTATTTATACCACAAGCCTGTCCTAATTTTTGTTTAGAAGAAACATATACATAAGTTACACCTTTTTCTTCACATAATGCCGGTATATGCATCACTATTTCTGGAGGATCTACATCTAACGCAATTGCTACCAATTTTGCCTGTCCTCTATCTATTGCCTTTGTAGTTTCATTTACTCCCTTTCTAATTTTTCCACTTTGCTTTGCTCTTTCAAATAATTCATACACTTTTGCTTCGTAATTTTGTATAAATGTATTCAACACATCTTCAGGCCATTTTACATATGGAGCTGTCATCATAATATCATCATTTAGATAAAAAATATTTTAAAAAATATTTTATAAATCTTTAAAAATTACTTTGGTCCGAACTTTTTGATTCTCCAGCTACAGCAGGTTCAGCAACTACGTAAGTAGGACCAACTTTAATAACTTTTACATTACCTTTCCAACCAACATTTACATTCTTTACAAAAGTCGCAACTCCCTTTATCCTAGCAAATCCATCTCCCCTTTGTGTCAAACTCTTTATCTCTACTTCATATACATCTCCAACTTTTATTCCCCTAACAGCCATTAATTAATATTAAAATAACTTATATATAAGTTTATTCTTTTTGTATATTTTTTCCTTTTTCAATTATCATATTTGTCTCTTCATATATACTTTCAAGTACTTTTCTATAATCTTCCTTATTTTCAGAAATCTTATCCATAATTTCTTCTAAATCTCTTGTTCTTTTCTCAGAAACAAAATCTCCAAAATTTTTTTCTAAAAAGTTATATACATCTATTCCCAATTTTGTTGGAATTAGATTATTACCTTTATTTATTACATAACCTCTCTCCATTACTTTCTTTACTATTATTGCGTATGTTGATGGTCTTCCTATCTTTCTTTCCCTCATTAAATTAATGATATCTGCCTGAGAATACAATCTAACCTTTGGTACTTTTTTACCTATAGCTTCAACAATTTTTATTCCATTTTGTATTGGTTGTATTTTCATAATATTAATTCTAAATGGAAATACTAAATCCCATCCGTGATCTATTATATCTTTTACACCGCTTAATTCTATTTCTTTATTTATTTCTGGTATTTTTATCTTTTCTATATATTTAATTACAGAAACTGGTTTCATTTGTGATTGAATAAACCTAGTAAATATTAAATCATAAATTATATAATGATATTTTGTCATATTAATATATACTTCAATTTCTCCATTTTCTATAGAATTTCTTAACATATCAACATCCAAAGGTCTTGTAGGTCTAATTGCTTCATGTGCTCCACCTTCTCCCCAAGATCTTGCTATAAAATAATTTTCTCCAAATTTTTGACTTATATAATCTTTTGCAATTGATATACCAAGTGGAGATATTCTTGTAGAATCTGTTCTATGATAAGTTATTAATGCAGATTCGAACAATTCTTGTAATATTTGCATTATTCTATCTACACCAATTTTTAATATATTATTTGCATCTTGTAGAATTGTACTAGTAATATATGGAGGTAAAGGTTGTATTTCTTCTTTTTCCTCTTTATAATCAACTATACTTATTTCCTTATCTTTTATATTTTTTATAATTTTATTTATCTCTCTTCTATTCTTTATTTCGGTATCAATATACAATTTTCTATCATTTTCTAATTTTAATTCTAGAATATATGACTTAGACTTATTTCTTTCATCAAATCTATTAATTATCCAACCAAGAACAGGAGTTTGTACCCTTCCAGCAGATAACCAATTTTTATTAAAATATTTCTGAACAATCTGTGATAAACTAAACCCCAACCACCTGTCTTCAATTCTTCTAACAACTTGAGATTTTACTAAATTTAAATCAATATCTCTTAAATTTTCTAAAGCATTTAATATTGCTGTCTTTGTAACTTCATGAAATTCCGCTCTTTTAATATTTCTATTAAATGGATATAATACTAAATATAAGGAATATGCAATCATTTCACCTTCTGTATCTGGATCTGTTCCAATTATAATCTGATCAACTTCCATAGCTAATTCTTGTAGTGCCTTTATCCTATTTATTGAATCATCAACATTTGTAGATCCACAATATGGACATTTTCCATCTTTATATTCAGTAAATTGGTTTCCACAAGATAAACATCTTTTAATTGTATTATAATATGGATAAAATACTCCATTTTTCCCCTCTATACCAAATAAACCAATATTGTCTGTTGTCAATTCTAAAATATGACCTTTTGATGCGGTAATTAGTAAATATATATTTCCTAAGGAAACTTCATAAACTTTTAATCCACCAACATTTCTAATTGATGGTCTTCCAAAAAACGAAGAAATTGTTTTTACCTTATTTGGTGATTCAACAATAAATAAAATAACCTTTATTAATTCTTTTTGTTCTTTGTATATTTTTCCAGCTTTTATATCTTTAATTAATTGTCTTTCTTTTTCTATTTCTTTTTTTAATTCTTTTATATTTAATTCTGAAAATTCTTTAAAAATATACATTATAACTGAGCCAAGGATACTGAAATAACTTCAGAACTACTTACTCCTTCTATGCTATTTATTTGATTTAATAATTCTTCCTCTCTAAATTCTTGATCTGGATATAAAAACTTAACATTTAGTGAATTTAATCCAAAGGCTATTGGTTGTATTTCATGAGATAAATATTGACCACCAAAATTTTTTATTATATCCTTTACTTTCTCATTTATTTTTTCCAAATCTACATCAACATCATTTGGAGATATTCTTAATGTTATAACAACATATCTTCCCATCTTATGGTCCAGTATAACCGCAAACTGGGCATTTCCATTCCAAACCTAATTTCTTCTCTTTATTACTCCTTATTATTATCCCTTGACCACAATTTGGACATGTAAATCTTACTACTGTATCACTTACTATTAAGTTTCTCCATACATTTGTTTTTTCTAATTCGGTTATATCCATAATAAAATTCATAAGTAAACCATTTTTAAATTTTTTCTAATACAATTAAAAGTAATTTTTTATTATAATTATATAGATAAAATGAATCAACATATATTAGCGAATACTTTTTAATATAATTTATTATATTCTCTAAGATTTTCTTATAATCATAACTATATAATAATAAATATAATTTTCCCTTATCTTTTAACAATTTATCTGAATGATAAAAAATATATTTATCTTTTATATTTAATTCTGGATTTTTCTTTATTCTAAAAGTAAATATTTTATCGATCGATCCATCTTTGAATTTTAAATCAATCCATTCTATATCTAACCTTCTAAAAAATATTATGTCATTTACCAGAGCATTCTCAGAATTTCTCTCTATTAATAATAATTTATTTTTATCCTTATTAACGCAATATATCTTAATATTAACTTTTTTCTTTATATTCATGTATTTTTCAAAATAATCTATATATTTAGAAATTTCCTTTCTTCTCCAAAATATTGGTAATATATTTTTTATATATATACCCTGTTCTATAGAAAAGGAACCATCATCCATTATATTTAATATTTCTTCATTTTCCCCCATATTTGAATAATATATAATTTTATTTACTAATGTTGATTTTAATTTTTCAATCTTTTTTAGCTGATATCCTCTTTCATATAGATTTTTTAATAGAAAATGTTTATATTTATCTCCTTTCATATATAATATATTATCTACTGTTCTAGAATTAAATAACAAATTTAATCTTTCTTCAAAATTTAAATTTATATAAATTAAAATTTTATTTTTCTTTTCAATTATGTTATAATCTATACTTCTATTTAATATTTTTTCTATTTCCTTAATTGTAATATTCTCTAAACCTTTTTCAGTTATAAGTAAAGTATTATAATTATTATTCATAGAATATAATATAAATGGAAAATTACATAATCCCATCATTAGGTCAAACATTTGTATTTTTAATATTGTTGCTTGCTTTGATAATATCTACATATACAAGAAGATATATAGAAGATGATATTGAAAAATATTATAAAAAAATGCAGATTATTTCATTGATATTATTAATTTCTCTTGTTTATTTCAATTATTATATGATAATATTTGCTTTTATTTATATATTAATTTATAGAAAACATTACAAAAATCTTATTATTGTACTGCAAATATCAATAATAATATTTCTATCATTATTAAATACTGTAAATGACCATTATATGTTTTCAATACTCTTGCTCTTTACAATAGTTTCTTCATTTTCATACAAAAAATAAAATCTTTTATAAAACGAAAAATAAAGAAATATTATGGAATTAAAAGATGCTATAAGAAATAGAAGAAGTATTAGGAAATATTTAGATGATGATATTCCATACGAAGATATATTGGAAATACTATCACTAGGAATATTGGCACCAATAGCTGGAAATATATCACATTATTATTTTATCATTGTAAAAGATCCTGAAAAAATAAAGAAAATTTCCGAATTTGCTGGTCAAGATTTTATAAAAGATGCAAATACATTGATAATTATTATATCTGATGACAATAAATTAAAATCATTATATGGAGAAAAAGGACAAATATTTGCAATACAAGATACTGCAGCAATAGCAGAAAATATTTTATTAGCTGCTACTGATAAAAATATCGGAACATGTTGGATAGGTTCTTTTAATGAAGAAGATATAAAAAATTTATTAGAAATACCAAAAGATAAAAATATACATATCATAATTGCAATGGGATATCCAAATGAAAAACCAAAAGAACCTATTAGACCAAATTTATATGATATAACATTCTTTGAAAAATGGGGAAACAAGGTATATAAACCCCAATTATATCCTCTATTTAAGAATATAAAAAGTATTACAGATTATTTTAAAAGAGTGTTTGAAAAAATATAATCTATACTATTAATTTCTTTTCAACCAAACTTTGTTGTGCTGGTTTTAATTTTGGTAATAATACCTCAATCATTCCATCTATGAATTTTGCTAATGCTGGTGCATATAACCAAACAGCAACATCCATTGAAGATGGAACTTCCTTTTCATCAAATAACATCATTAATATTTCTTCAGAATCTATTGTAACAATTCTTCCCCTATAATTTCCAGCATCATATATTTCAACTATACTCATTAACTCTTGAACATATTTTGCATTTCTCTCATCGATTGGTGTTATAATCCTAACTGGTATTTGTCTATCTTTTAATTCATAAAATACTGGTTTTAACGCAATTGCATCCCTAACAAATGTCAATTGAGTTGTAACAATATTTACGTGTTTTTGAGCTTCTTTTAACATAGATTCTAAATGACTTATTATATTTTGTTGTCCTCTTATTGCTCCAGATTTTTCAGAAACATCAATAGATCCCGCACCGGATTTGTGCAATGCATCTAATTCTCTTATTAAATCGGAAGATTTTACTTTTTCCAATTCATTAATTCTTCTTGACATAATTTCTTCATATTTTCTTTTTACTCTTTCAACAACTTCTGTAGGTGGAACAGCAAGATATTTTATTGGTTTACCAAGTTTCATGATAACAAATCCTTTCTTTTCTAATGATTCCAAAACATCATAAGCCCTCGACCTTGGTATATCTGCAATATCTGCTAATTCACCAGCCGTCGCAACACCTTTCATTAATAAGGCCAACCATATTCTAGCTTCATAAGTATTCAAATTAAAAGATGACTTTATCTTTTCTACCAACTCCTCACTTATAACCATATTTATCTATTATAATAAAAAACTTAAAAATAGAATTATCTTTTTTGGCTTTTATATAGTTCTATCAACCTATCAATGGTATCAGCTTCCTCAATAGATTTATCAGGTCTAAGTCTAACAAACCTGGGAAACCTTAATGCATAGCCCGAAGAATATTTTGGACTTTTTTCTATTTCATCATACAATACTTCTATTACAATTTTTGGTTTAACTTTTACATATTTTCCGCTTTGTTCCTCTATATAATCTTTTAACATTTCTGTCATTTCTTCAAACGTTACATCATCTGGATCTTCCTTTTTCTCTTTAAATCCACTTCCAACTTCACCAACTTCTAATAATTTTCCTGTTTTTTCATCTCTAACAGCAATTACAAAAGATGTTAACCACCCACTTCTTTTCCCTTCACCCCATTCAGCACCAACTATTACAACATCCAAAGATTCTTTTACAGGTTTTAATTTAACCATATAGCCAACCCTCCTTCCAGGATGATATGGTGCATCTAATTTCTTAAACATAACACCCTCCAAGCCATTATTAATTGCCTCCTCAAAAAATCTTTGAGCTTCCTCATCCGAAGATGTTATTATACTTTCTGATAGAGATATTCTATTTATATCTTGCTTTATTATTGATTCTAATATCTTTCTTCTTTCTTTAAATGGTGTATTTATTAAAGATTTCCCATCATAATAAATTATATCAAAAACTCTAACAACAACTGGTATTTCCTTAACCATTTTTTCTATATCATATTTTCTTCTAATTCTCCTAGAAATTCTCTGAAATGGCAAATATTTTTTATTTTCCTTATCATATCCAACAATTTCCCCCTCTACTAAAAAATCTTTATCATTTGGAAAACATTCTTTGATATATTCTATTACATCTGGAAATTGCTTTGTTACATTTTCCAATCTTCTTGTCCATAAAGATATTTGATCTCCCTTTTTATGTATTTGAACTCTAAATCCATCATATTTATATTCAACTTGTGCAGGTCTTCCAACAACATCTAAAGCTTCCTTAGCACTTTCCACTTTTATTGCCAACATTACTCTAATTGGATTTCCCAATATTGGTTCTAATTTAAATACAATATCCTTTCCTTTTTCTAAAATTTGCTTTACTAACTCACCAAAATCATTCAAAATTGAATATGCAATTTCTACATTTTCTGATGGTAAACCAAAAGCTGTAGCTATAGAATCAATTATAATTCCTTCTCCAACCCCTATTTTTAGATCTCCTAATGTTAATCTTGCAATATATTTGGCTTCTATTGGTGATGATGAAATAAACAAATTAGCTAAATATCTAATCTTTTTATCTTGTGTTCCCTCCCCTTCTAGCTCTCCTATCATTCTAAAAGTATTATATACATCCTTTACGGTTAATTTTTTTGTAAATATCGATTTTTGCTTTCTTTCCATTACTAATTTCTCTGCAACAACTCCAAGATCTCCAGTCTTTACAAACAAACCTTCAATATAATTTTTATCATAACCAGTAGCCAAAGATAAGGCTCTAATAGTAAATTTTTCAGCTATCCCTATATCTTTATCTTCCCATGGATAAAAAATCATTCCTTGTAATAACATAAATGTCTCTTTTAAAGAATCTTTATCTATTTCTTTAATGAATCTTGCCAATATCTCCGTTTTTTGATTTTTTTCAGAAACTGATTCTAATTTCCTAAAAACTTCAGCCAGCTTTGCAAACTCCATTAAAAAATATATAAAATTAAATTAAAAAAGTCTACTGTAATATATCAATACCTAGGTTTACATCTTTCCTTACCTTTGCTAATGCTCCAGATTCCCATTCCTCCTTCCATTTTCCTAATATATATGGACTCTTAACTCCAGATACAATTACTGTAACCTTTATCTTTCCTTTCATATCTTCAGATTGTCTTGCACCCATTATTGTTAATGCATCTTCTCCAAGATGTCGCTTTATATATTCCATTGCTTCATTTATTTCATTCAATGTCATGTCATGTCCACCTTCAACATGTACCAATGCACCAGCTGCTCCATTATAATCAACATCTAATAATGGTAATTCTAATGCTCTTTTTGCTGCAGTTACTGCTCTCTTTTCATCATCTGCAATTCCAATACCCACTATTGAAGCTCCACCTACACCCAATACGGTTTTTACATCTGCAAAATCTAAGTTAATATATGAAGCTTTATCAAATGTTTCTACTAAACCTTTTATCATTTGTCCTATTAAGTTATTTGCATATCCAAATGCTTGTGTAAATGGTAGATTACCAGCATATTGTAATATTTTGTTATTATCAATTAATATAACATTGTCTGCATATTTTCTTAATTGTGCTAAACCTTCTTCTGCTTTTTCTCTTCTTACTACACCTTCATTATAGAAAGGTAATGTTGCAACTGCTACTACAAGTGGTACTCCAACTTCTTTTGCTATTTGTGCAACAACTGGTGCTCCTCCTGTTCCAGTTCCACCTCCCAAACCTAATAATATCCAAACCATATCTGCACCTTCTAATAACTTTCTTAAATCTGATTGAGAAGCTCTTGTAGCATCCATTCCTTTTGATGGTAATCCACCAGCACCCAATCCTCTTGTAACTTCTTTACCTAATAAAATCTTTTTATGGGCTTTAACTATCTTTAAATGAGCATAATCTGTATTTGCTGCAATTACTTCTGCACCTTTTATATTCATTCTATATAACCAATCTGCCATATTGCTTCCTGCTCCACCTATGCCTATTATTTTTATTGTTGGCAACAATTTAAACTCCTCTCCTGGCGATACTCCTATTATTTCATCTTCCATTTTACTATTAACCTCCGCCATTTATAGTTATGGAATTTTATATATTAAAAATATTTCTATAAAAAAACAATGTTTTTTGAAAATTTTAGTAAATTTTCATAAAGTTAAGATATTTTTTAACATGAAATAATATGCTATATGAGTTATATAAATATTTAGCAAATATTTTTGAATAATTAAAAAATCATGTTAAGATAATCATTAATAGATAAATTTTTAAGTATTATTTAAATTATTGTCATTAAATAACTTATAAGATAATCAGAAAATATAAAATTTATAAGAATTTTTATAACTATTATTATTATGAAGTTAGAATCAACCTTCCAAATGTTTATATTACCAGCATTAATTATAGCAGCATCAATAGTAGCTACTACCCAATATTTGTCAACAGATATCATTCGTATGAATTCAAATATTATAGCATATGCAGATTGTGCACAAAATATGATGAATTATGCATTTCTTGGACAAGTTTATAATTTTTCCCAATGTTATTTAAATAGTATAAATCAAACATATGTAAATTGTTATTATAATTCTACAAATATTATATGTAATGTAAATGGAACAGATTATATTTATTCATTAAGATAATTTCTATTAATTATTATCCCCTATAGCAAAAAAGTTAAAATATTTTTTATATAAAATCTTTTTATGAAATACGCAAAAGTAAAAACAAAAGATAATAAAGTATTTGAAGGTTATTTAGTAAATGAAACATCAGAATTTATAATAATAAAATTAAAGAATGGTTATAACATCGGAATAAGAAATGATGACATTTTAGAATTAAATAAAGAAGAAATAAAATCAAAATATGAGAATAAAGAATATAAAAAGCTAGAAAATAAAAATAATAAAATATCAATATTAGCTACTGGTGGAACGATATTATCAAAAATAGATTATAGAACTGGTGGGGTCCATATGTTAACTAAACCAGAAGAATTAATTGATCTTGCACCAGATCTATTAGATTATGTTGAAATTAAAAATATAGAAATTCCATTTTCAATTGCTTCAGAAGATATGTTACCAGATAACTGGATAGAAATTGGAAAAATATTAGTTAGATTATTAAATGATGATGTAAATGGAGTAACAATATTACATGGAACTGATACAATGCATTATACATCTTCTGCATTATCTTTTATTGTAAAAGATTTAAATAAACCAGTTTCAATTACTGGATCCCAAAGATCTTCTGATAGACCATCTTCAGATGCTTTTTTTAATCTATTATCCTCTGCAGTATATGATAATTCTGATATAGCAGAAATAGCAGTTGTAATGCATGGAAGTAGTTCTGATAATTTTTCATACGCACATAGGGGAACAAAAGTTAGAAAAATGCATACGGAAAGAAGAGATGCTTTTCAATCAGTAAATTCTTTACCATTGGCAAAGATATTTCCATATAGTAAAAATATAGAAATAATTGATAGTAATTATAGAAAAAGAAACAACAATAATCCATATTTAGATGATAAAATATGTAAAAAAGTTGCATTGATAAAAGTATATCCTGGTTCAGATCCAGATATAATAAAATACTATGTAGACAAAAATTATAAGGGAATAGTAATAGAAGGGACTGGTTTTGGGCATGTACCAACAAATCCAATAGATACAAAATATTCATGGATTGAAAATATAAAATATGGGATAGAAAAAGGTACAATATTTGTTATGACATCTCAAACAATATTTGGAAGAACGAATCCATTTGTATATAGTAATGCAAGATTATTATATAATTTGGGAGTTATATATGCAGAAGATATGCATCCAGAAACGGCATATGTAAAATTAATGTATGTTTTAGGGCATACAGAAAATTATGATGAAGCTAAAAAAATGTTTTTAACAAACATTGCTGGAGAAATAAGTAAAAAAAGCTATTATGAACTATTTAACTTTAATAAGGATTGAAAATTTTTCTTAATGTACATAAGACCCCTCTTTTATATCTTTATCAACAGTTAATAATGATAAATTACCATTTCCATCTTCAGCAGCTAATAGCATTCCCTGAGACTCTACTCCCCTAAAATTTTTTGGCTGTAAATTATAAACAATTATTATCTTTTTATTTAATAATTCTTCCTTTTTATACCATTGCTTTATTCCCGATACAATTTGTCTTACTTCATTCCCCAGATCGACTTTTAATATATATAATCTATCCGCATTTGGATGATCCTTTACATCTATGATCTTTCCAACAACCAATTTTATTTTTGAAAATTCATCTATTGTTATATAATTCATTTTAAAATTTTTTATATAAACTTTATAAATGGATCCTGTAAGAGATTTAAAAATAAATAAAGATATGAAAATAAGGGATTTAATTGAACAATTTAAATATATTGGAGGATTTCAAGCACAAGAATTATATAGAGGATATGAAATATTAAAAGAAATGCTAAATGATAAGAATACAATTAAAGTATTAAGTTTTCCTGCGGATATTATTGCAACTGGAATAAGAGGTATAATTAAAGATATTATTAAAAATAAATTATTTGATATAATTATTACAACAGCTGGAACATTGGATCATGATATTGCAAGATTAACAAAAGACTATTATTTAGGATATTTTGATTCTGACGATATAAAATTAAGAGAAGAAGGTATATTGAGGTTAGGAAATATTTATATACCAGAAGAAAATTATGGTATAGCAATTGAAAATACATTAAGACCAATTTTAGATGACATATTTAGAGAATTAAAAAATAAAAATAAGAATTTAATATCTACATATGAATTAATATTTGAAATTGGAAAAAGATTAGAAAATTTTGATAAAAAGGAAGAAAGTATAATATACTGGTCATATAAAAATAAAATACCAATAATTGTACCTGGAATTACAGATGGTGCAGTTGGAACACAAATATTAATGAAAGAATACGATTATCCAGACATACAAGTATCTGTATGGGAAGATGAAAAATTTCTAGCATCAAAATTCTTTGGAGAAAAAAAAGTAGGAGCATTGGTTTTAGGAGGAGGAATATCAAAACATCATGCAATATGGTGGGCTCAATTCTCCGGAGGATTAGAATATGCAGTATATATTAGTTCTGCAAATGAATTAGATGGAAGTTTATCTGGAGCAAGAACAAAGGAAGCAATAACATGGAAAAAAATTAGAAAAAATGCAAAACATGTAAATATATGGGGCGATATAACAATTATATTGCCAATAATTATATCCGAATTTCTATGATCTGAATACCCTCTTTTCATCATCTTTCAGTCGACATCGATTTCTTCATATATAATTTTATAATCTCTAAAAATATATAATAATTATCGCACCTCCTAATCAATGAGGGATTCCGAGTATGAGGCTGGTGACACCGCGGTTAAGCGGTTAAAAGAAAAAGGCTCTTATTTTTCCTTTTTGCCAATCATATAATATAATCTTCGAAACTCTCTTTATCCAATCAGAATCTTTTTTTATATTATACTTTTCCCTTAATTTAATAAATAGATCTTTTATACTTTCTATATTTATATTATAATATTCTTCAAAAGGTTTTTTGCCTATCTTTTTATATAAATAAAAAACTGCCTTTTCTGGATGTTCTAATTTATCCACATCATATGCCCCCAAAATTGTCAATAGATATTTATTTTTTGTCTCAACAATACCTGGAGAATCTATTAAATAATATTTTCTAGATAATCTAATTATTTGTAAATGTTTTGTAAATCCTGGTTTTGGAGATGTACCAGCACTTCTTCTTCCAACTAATAAATTTATTATTGAGGATTTTCCAGTATTTGGATATCCGAATACTCCAATATATGCTTTTTCATATTTTTTTCCAACTTTTTTAATTGCTTTTCTTAATTTTCTACTTCCTTTTCTATATATTGCAGATATATAAACTGTTATATATTCTTTGCTAAATTCTTCCACTACTTTCTTTAAAAAATCTTCACTTACCAGATCAGATTTATTTAAAACTAATATTAGATCTTTATTTTTATCTTTTATATAATTTTCTATATATTTTATTCTACATAATTTTGGGAACCTTGCATCCAATATTTCAAGCAGTATATTAGATTTATTTATTAATTCTTTTATTTTAGTATTCATAATATAAAATATTTTGCAGAAATATAAAATAATATATTTTTTAAAAATTGTTGATATAAATTTATAAATTAATTTTAACAATATTAATATATGGCAGTTAGAAAAAGAAAAACACTAAAAGAGCTTTTATTGGAATTATTAAAAACTCCAAAGACACTTGATGAAGTAATAAAGGCAGTAAAATCTAAAAGACCAAGAACAAGAGTTAGAGTTATAAAGGCATTAGTATCAAGATTATCAAGGGAAGGATCGATAAAGAAGGTGGGAGATAAATTACAAGCATAAAAATTTAAGGTTTTTATTTAATTTTAAATTTTTAAAAATTAAGGTAATAGTTGCTTTTCCTCTAAAATGTCTGCTAGCCATTTTAAGTCCAATTCTTCTAACTTTTCTCTTGTGGGTCTTCCATTTATCCAACCTCTTACCTTATAATATTCCGGTAACATTTCACTAATTTTTACTACATAACCTGCAGAAGGTCCTTCTTTAAATGGTTCCTCTAAAAATCTTTTTGGTAAATTATCATACTCTGAATTATCTCCAAATACTAAAATATTATATACTCTTTCTGCATTCCATATTCTTTCCCCAATTTTTAGTAATTCTTGAGAATTAATATCCCATCCAGTAATTGAAGATAGTTGTTCTGCATAAATTTCCTCATTCAATGCATATCTTGAAAATCTACATACAATCATACTATCAATAACGGCAGCTAAATCTTGTTCTTTTTTTATCAATTCTCCCTTTCCTTTTGTTTCAAATCTATTAATGTTATTATTTCCTAAATATGTTGGTTCTGTAACTTCTTTAAATAATCCAAGTTGGTCATAATCGCCTGTATTACTTGTTGCATACCATAATCCATAACCTTGTGCTCCCCTGGGATCAAAACCAAATAAAGGCATTCCTCTTTTATTTATCATTGCATATTCTTCCGAATTATATTTTTTTGCAAATTCTTTTGTACCTTCTGATAAGTCATCTCCAATTCCAATCCTATTTGCAATTCTATATATTAATTCAATAATTAATTCAGGATCCCCCCAACTAACTTTTAATCCTTCTAACTTTTCTTTTGGTATTTTTCCCTTTTCAACCAATTCAATAAATGTCCCAATGACATGACCTGTTCCGACTATATCTAAACCTAATTCATTACATAAATGATAAGCTCTTAGAACAGAAGGTAAATTGTCATTATTTAGATTATATCCAAATCCCCATATACCCATGTATTCTGGACCATCTCCTTCTGTAGTAAATAATGGTTTATCGACCCTTGTATATTTTTTACATGCTATTGGACATCCCCAACATATTGATTCTCTTGTTTTTTCTTGATCCAAATATTCTTTTACAATTGTTTCTCCAGATAATTTATTAAAATCTGGAAATACATTTGTTTGATAATTTTTTACAGGTATCATACCCTTTTCTCCCAAAGCCTTTGCTAAGAATCCCGCGGTCCCATATTTTGGCAATATTGTTGATGTAATTGGTGAATTTCTTACAAATTGTGAAGATTTTAAAATAACTTCTCTAAGTTTTTCTGGATTTGCAATTTGAGGTTTTAAATTCCCTCTCACAGCAATTGCCTTTAAATTTTTACTTCCAAATACTGAAGCTATTCCACCCCTTCCAACAGCACCTTTTCCTTTATCTTCCATTACTGCTGCTATTTTAACTAATTTCTCACCAGCAGGTCCTATACTAATTACCTTAATATTTTTTGCATCATCTTTTCCTACAATTGATGATAATTCTTCTCTGATTAAATCTACAGTTTGATAAACTGTTTTTCCCCATAGATGTTTTGCATCTCTTATTTCTGCTTTTCCATTATATATCCATAAATATACCGGTCTATTTGCCTTTCCTTCAATTATTATAAAATCAAAACCTGAAAATTTTAATTCTGCACCAAATTTTCCTCCAGCATTTCCTTCATAAATTGTGTTTGTTATTGGAGATTTAGTAACAATAGACCACCTTCCAGCAGTTGGAATTCCAGCAATTCCAGTTACAGGTCCTGCAGCAATAACTAATTTATTTTCAGGACTTAAAGGATCTATATTAGGTGGTACTTCCTTTATTATATAATATGTACCAATCCCTCTTCCTCCCAACCATTTTCTCAATATATCTTCTGAGGGTAAAGGTTCTATAGAAATTTTCTCTTCAGTTAAATTCACTCTTAAAACTTTTCCCATATATCCATAAACCATAAATCATAGTTATTTTCATACTTAAAAAATATTTAATACTTTAAATTATATTTGATAAAATAATAGAGTTATTTTTATAAAGATTGAAAAAATAATAGAGTTATTATGAAATATATAAATAGAGAAATAGAAGAAAAAATAAATAAACTTATTGGAAGAAAAGAAATAATTGGAATAAGAGGACCTAGACAGGCTGGGAAAACAACATTATTAAAGAATATTTATGAAAAAATCAATGAAAATAAAGTATATATTGATATGTATATAGATGAATATAGAAAAAATTTTGAAGAAAATTATATAGATTTTATTAAAAGATATAAAGATGAAAAGAAATTGTTTCTTTTTTTAGATGAGATTCAAAAATTAAAAGATGGTGGAAAAATATTAAAAATAATATATGATAATTTTAATGATATTAAAATTTTTATATCTGGATCTACTACATTAGAAGTTAATACAAAAATACTTCCAGATTTAGTTGGAAGATTAATATTATTTACTTTATATCCTTTTAATTTTTATGAATTTTTATTATCAAAAGATAAAGGACTTGCAAGTTTAGTAAAAGAAAAAAGAGAATCTTTAAGAGGATTTTTAGAAAATGATAATGAAATTAAAAAACCATCTTTTAATGAAGAAATAATAAAATATCTAAAAGAATATTTAATATATGGAGGATATCCAGAAGTTGCTATAGCAAAAGATTTTGAAGAAAAGAAGATATTATTAAAAAATTTGTATAATTTATATATTGAAAAAGATATTGTAAACTTTTTCCATATCTATGATTCTTCAAAATTTATAGATCTTACTAAATATTTGTCCTTCATAATAGGAAATATTCTAGATATTTCTTCAATTTCTAAAGAATTAAAAATAAGTTATAGAAAAGTTGAAAATTATATAACAATACTAAAGCATACATATATAATAGATTTAATTGAACCTTTTCATAAAAATATTGTAACAGAATTAAAGAAAGCTAAAAAAATATATTTTATAGATTTAGGCTTAAGAAATTCTGTTATAGATAACTTTTTAGAATATGATAAAAGAACGGATAAAGGACAATTATTAGAAAACTTTGTTTATATAGAATTGTTAAAAAATTTTTCAGATTGGAAAATAAATTATTGGAGAACAACTGGAAAGGCAGAAATAGATTTTATTTTAACAAAGGAAGATAAAGTTATTCCAATAGAAGTAAAAACATCTAAAAGGATTAATAAAGGTTTTTACACGTTTATTAAGAGATATAAACCAGAAAAAGGATTAATAGTAACTCTAAATGAATTTGATATAAAAGACATTTATAATACAAGAGTATATACTATTCCAGCATATTATATATAAACTTAAAGGATATTTAAAATTTATTGGGCCCGTAGTCTAGTCGTAGGATGTCGGCCTGGCTAGCCGGAGATCCCGGGTTCAAATCCCGGCGGGTCCATTATTTACCGAATCTCCTTTCCCTTTTCTTATACCATTCAATTGCATTTATAAAATCTTCTTTTGTAATTTCTGGCCAATATTTTTCTATAAAATATAATTCAGAATATGCTGCTTGATATAATAAATAATTACTTATTCTATATTCCCCGCTCGTTCTTATTATTAAATCTGGCTCTGGATATGGAATTTCATCACCAAAATATAAATATTTCATAAATAATGATTCATCTAAATTATTAATATCTATAATACCCTTTTTAAAATCTTCAAATAATTTTTTAATACCATCAATTATTTCTTGCCTACTCCCGTATACAACTGCTAAATTTAAATAATATCTAGAATTATTTTTTGTTAAATCTTCTACTAATTTTATTTCTTTTTGAATATCATCTGATAAAAGATGTATTCTACCAATTATTTTTATTTTTACTTTATCTTCAATAATATTTTTATATTCTCTTATCTTTTTTAGTTTTTCTCTTAATAATCTTAATACAGCATCTACATCTTCCTTTGATCTTTTTAGGAAATTATCATATGAAATAACAAAAAATGTAACAACCTTTATACCGAATTCCATACACCAATTTAGAAATTCTAAAGTCCTTTCAGAACCTATTTTATAGGCTTCATATATAGATAAATTATATTTTCTTGCATATCTTCTATTACCATCCGGTATAACTGCTATATGTTTTGGGATATCGCTCATAACTAATTATATTTAATATGTTTTTAACTAATTATATTTAATATGTTTTATAAAGTATAAAATAACTTTAATAATTAAAGAATTGTATACTTAAAACCATCATTATTCTACATTATTAAAATATTATGTAATGGAGTTACAAAGTTTAATAATATTAACTTTATTAAGAATATATATTGCACCCGTCGTCTAGTGGCAGGATGCGGGCCTTCCAAGCCCGCGACCCGGGTTCAAATCCCGGCGGGTGCATTATATAATTTATTATATCTTTTTCTGGATAAACTATATATTTAACATATTTTATATTTCCATTTCTTAAATTTTCCCTAATTTCCTTCCCACTAATAATTCTACGATTATAAATAACTTTCAAATTAATACCATACACAATTTTATAAAATATCCCGGCTATTTTAAATATTATTAAACGTTCTATATCACTAGTTGTTATTATATAATCTTTATATTTATTATAATTAATAATGCTCCCAATTTTAACAAGAAGGTCAATTAAGTTTTTATAGCAGATACCATATACTTCAATATTATATTTTTTCCCATATATCATTCCTAAACCCTTTAATATATTATCCATTGTAACATTAAGTGGTATAGGGTTATTATCT
>Ga0209739_100188_pt1 | contig 27709 bp, 26 predicted proteins | sample JossMetagenome_2_FD_184729 | JGI IMG/M metagenome (GOLD analysis project Ga0209739, IMG submission 184729) | Hot spring sediment microbial communities from Joseph's Coat, Yellowstone National Park, USA - JC3_ASED (SPAdes) (version 3) | ecosystem: Environmental > Aquatic > Thermal springs > Hot...
CCTGAATCTCTTCAACAGTTGGATATTTTGTATTATCATATTTTTCTTCTAATACTTTTATTACATAATCAACAACTTTTTCCAATTTTTCTTTATCATAAGCACCAACAGCTTTCATTGCTCTTTCTACAGCATATTTTATTCTTTCAGGATCGAAATCAACAATCCTCCCATCTCTTTTAATAACTTTTTTTATTTTATAATCTTTTTGTCCCAAAACAATCTCTTTTTCTTTTTTTTCATTAGAAACACCTTTTATAAACCCCTCGTCACTCATTTAAATTTTTTATAAAAAATTTTAAAATTCTTTTCTATGATAGATTTAAAAATACCGGTTATAAATATTTATTTCATCGATAATCAATGACATATTTTTTATAAATATATTATTTCATTCTTATTTCTTTTATTCTTTCTTCTAACTAGATATTTACTTATTTTTACTTTATTTTCGTCTTTTTATCATATATTTCAACCAATTTTACCTCTCTTGCAACATTTAGAATCTTAGCTTTATTTATTATATCCTCCAAACCTCCTGCTTCATGTATATGTCCATGTATATTTAAAATAACTTTATCATTTTTTTCAATGAATTTTCTTAATTCATAACTACCAGAAATATCTAAAGATGACATAGAATTCTTTGGAGGAATATGTGTTAATAAAATAATATATTTATCATTAAATTTCTTCTTTAATTCATTTAAAAAGCTTTCAAATTCTTTTTCATCAATTATATTTAATAATATATCTGCTCCTCCAAATCCAACCAATACGAAATTATCCTTTATTATATATTTTTTATCTAAATTTCTTATTTTATATATTTTTTCCAATAATTTTATATCTTCTGATGTTTCATGATTTCCTGGTATTATTAAAATTTTGTTTGGATCTATATATTCTGTTAATTTTTTTATTAATCCTCTCTCTATTTCTCCCAATTCAGATATATCACCTAAAATTATTACATAATCTGGCCTTTCCTTTTTATATAATTCTATTATTTTATATATCATTCCAAAATCATTATGTATATCGGATGAAACTATTAGCTTCATAATATACTTATATATACCATTCTTTTTTATTTTTTATATAAGATATCAAAAATTCTTTTAATTTATTATAATCATAAAAAATCATATTATTATATTTTTTAATAAATTCATTAAGAATCTTTTCTTCTCTTTCTGTAAAAAGATCTTTTTTTGAAAAATACAATATTATTTCTTTATTGAATATCTTTTTTATCATATTTAATAAATTTGTCTGTTCTTCAATACTATATCCACATGTTTCAGTTAAATCAAAAATATATATAATTAAATTTGCAAGATAATTCAATGCCAATATTGATTTTTTCTCAATTTCATTCATTTCTTCTATAGGTCTATCTAAAATTCCTGGTGTATCAATTACCTGTATATCAAAATATGGTGTTTTAATATATCCTATCATTAAATCTTTTGTTGTAAATGGATATGGTTCAATCTTAACATTTGATCCTGTTAAATTTTTTAATAATGTACTTTTTCCAACATTTGGTAAACCAGAAATAACAACTGTAGGTAAATTTTTAATATTTGGAATTTTTCTTCTTCTATTTAAATAAATATTATAATATTTAAATATTATCCAATTTCTTCTCAATATACTAGATATTCTTCCATAAAATTCTCTCCTATATTTTTCTATTAATTTTTTATCTTTTGTTAACTTTATATCATTCTTATACTTTAAATAAACCTGCTTTATTATTTTTCTTATATATTTTATCCTTTCTCTTAATTTCTTAATATCTATATCAGTAAATAATAATTTATATAATTCTTTATAGAATTTGTTTTCAGGTAAAATTATATCATTATATATTTTTTCTAATTTATCATCAATATATTGATATATTGTTTGTAATTTTACAATATTTCTTTCTTTTATATCATAAAATTGATTACCATTATTCTTTGCTCTTTTAAATGCAGATGATAATAATTCTTCTACAAATTTATATTTCATAAAAATTTATATTATATAAAATTAAAAAATTATTCTAAATTAATTTTCTTTCCTTCATGGCCTGGTTTTTTCCCTATTTCAATCCTTAATACCCCATTTTCATATTTTGCCCTTATAGAATTCTCATCTGCATCTTCTGGTAATGGAATTATCCTTTTATATCCTGAAAATACTCTTTCAGATAATATATAATTCTCATCCTTTTCTTCCTTTTCAATTTTTCTTGATGCTACAATTTTTAGATGATGATCTACTAAAGTGATATTTATATCTTTTTTATCAACTCCTGGTAGATCAATTTCTACTAGATATTTATCTCCTTTATCTACTACATCTGCTGCAGGTACTTCATATTCAAAGTTAAATCCTAATCTTTTCCTAGCTCTATTGAATATTTTTCTCAATAATCTCATCTGCCTAGCAAATTCTCTTCTAATTTCTTCATATATGTCATTAAAGTCATCTATATTCATAATATATTATTTCTTTAATGGTTTATAAGATAATAAAGATGCATAGTCAACAACATTCTTTTCATCATTATTTATTTCAGAAGATAAAATATGATTTATTAGTTCTATTTTTCCTTTATATAATCTTGTATATTCTATAAAAAATAAGAAAGGATATTTTCCGCAAAATATTTTATTATCTATTTCCAATTTATATAAATTTTCAGAATCTAAATTTAATATATATTCTATTATTTTTTCAGATTCTTTTTTTACATTTTTAGATATATTTTCTTTATATATAATATTTCCATAAAATTCTCCATGATGATACAAATTTCCAGTAGATATTAATATTATTTTTCTATTTAATTCTTTAGATAATTCTTTTAATAATTTAACAAAATCTTTTATCATTTCTAATTCAATATCTTTTACAATTATTGGAACAATCTTTACTTTATCTTTAAATAAATATCTTAATATAGGTAATTGAATTTCAATTGAATATTCATATCTAGATAATATCGGATTTTCATATGAATCATAATTATTTAATATTTTTCTAGCAAATTCTACATCTGTTTTAATTATACCAAAAGGCGTATACCAATCATCAATTATCAAATTTATTTTTTGACCAACATTATAATGATTTGGACTAATAATTATTATTGTATCAAAATCAAAATTCTCATATAATTCTTTATATAATTTTATAGAAACTGGTAAAAAGTATTCATAACTTGCATGCGGAACAATTCCAGAAATTATATTTTTTTCTTTTTTTATATTTTTTGGAATATACCCTGGTCCATATCTTTTATCCATAAAGTATTGTTCGATTTGAGAGAGTAAATCAGAAGAATCAAATGAATAGAACCCCTTTGCTTTCATAAATTGCATAATTTTATTTTGAAATTATAATTTATTAATTTTTTTAATATTTTTATTGTTATGATTGCCGGATTAGAAATACATCAACAAATTGATACGAAAGAAAAACTATTTTGCAATTGTCCTACAAATTTAAGTGATAAATATGATTATAGAATTGAAAGAAAATTGAGAGCAACATTGAGTGAAATTGGAAAAAAAGATATTGCCGCAGAATATGAAACTATGAAAGATAAAAAATATATATATGAATATTCTAAAGATTATTCTTGTTTAGTTGAACTTGATGAAGAACCTCCACATTTAATTAATATTGAAGCATTAAAATTTGGAATATTAATTTCAACATTTTTTAATATGTATATTCCAAAAGTTTTACAGGTTATGAGAAAAATTGTTGTAGATGGATCGAATACATCTGGTTTTCAAAGAACATTATTATTGTCATTAAATGGAGAATTAAAATATAAAGATAAAAGAATAACTATTGGAACAATTTGTATTGAAGAGGATGCTGCAAGAAAAATTGAAGAAGGAGAAGATTATATAATTTATAGATTAGATAGATTGGGAATACCATTGATAGAAATATCTACAGGTCCTGATTTAAAAGATCCAAAAGAAGTAAAGGAAGTAGCTGAATATATTGGATTAATATTAAGATTAACTGGAAAAGTAAAAAGAGGATTGGGAACTATTAGACAGGATGTAAATATATCAATAGAAGGAGGAGAAAAAGTTGAAATAAAAGGTGTACAGAATCTAAAAATAATAGATAAAATCTGTGAACTTGAAGTAAAAAGACAGGAAAGAATGATAGAATGGAAAAAAATTATGAATGAAAGAGGTATTGAAGGATATGAATTAATAGAATAGATTTATATTTTTTAATAAATCATAATTCTTAATGAAAACCCAATTTGGAACAATTCTTGTAGAAATTATATTATTTATAGTTGCTGGTATTGCTGCTTATATATTTGTTTCTACTGCATATAATAATTTAAATGGAATAAGTAATGCTGCAATTGCAAATTCTCAATCATTAGAAAATCAATTAAATACTTATATTACATTAGATTCCTGTGCATATAATAGTACAACAAATTTATTATATTTTTATGTAACAAATAGAGGAAGTGTTGTATTAAATCAAAATTTAACATTATTATTTATTAATGGAAAACTAATAAATAATACACAAATATATATTGCAAATAGTTATACCGGTACTTCTGCCTGGGGTCCATATGATACAATTGCAATTGTTGCAAATATTTCTGTAACAACAAACTTTTATCAAGTAAGAATTGTAGCATCTACTGGAGCATCTACACAGGATTTAATATATGTTAATACAACTGCAAGTACTTGTACAATAGAATGAGATCTGATTTAGGATCAATTATTGGAGCAATTATTGGATTTGTTATTTTTATTGTTTCTTCATCAGTTTTATATTTAATTTTAAATAATTATTATAAAAACTTTTATTATACAGCAAATTCAATAGATAATCAAATAAAAAATATTGTCGGAGAAAATATAAAATTTTTAAATAATCAAACAAACTATTCAAATCCATATTTAATTATATATAATAATGGAAATAAAGCATTGGATTTATCATGTTTTCAATTATATGTTAATGGTTATTTCTCTCCTTTTAATTATTCTATATATTATTTATATCCATCAAATCTATTATTACCGGGAGAAAATGCAACAATATATTTTAATAATAATTATTTAGTAAATAATTCATGGAATTATATAATATTGGTATCTTGTTATGGGGTTAAGTTTCAAACTTTAATATATGCTAAGTGATTAATATAATATGAGATTACAATCTGAAATAATTATTGCATTAATATTATTAGTTGCTGGTGCCCTTGCTACTATTATAATATACAATATAATTTATCCTAATTTAAATATAATAAATCCTTCTGGACAGGAAATTTCAAGATCTTTAAAATTAAATTTCCAATTATTAGATTATTATATAGCAAACAATACATTATATGCATATGTAAAACCTTCAGAACCCGTTAATTATTCCCAAGTATTTGCAATTGTAAATGATAGATTAGTTAATGTTTATCCTTATAATTCAAATGGATATATTGTAAATCCATATAATAATGGTTTATTAATTATTGTTGCAAATTTATCGCAAATTCCTCCAGACCAAAATGGAAATTATCAATTAGAAGTTGGATTAGAAAATGATATAATTGGAGTATTTAATATAAAATATATTTCAAATACCCTGATTAATTACTTTCAACCTCCAATTATTTTTAATATATCAACTAATATATCGAATACTACCAATATGTCAAATTCTACTTCAACTTCAAGTGCTCCTACCTGTCAATCGCCATATTTACATTTAATATTATATAATACTCAAAATATTTCTACTCCTTCTCCTTTTCAACAAGATATAGCAATATGTAATGGTACATTAAATATTGGTAATAATTTTGCATATGTAAATAATGCAACATTATTTAATCAAATTAATAGCAATGGATCAAATATATACTTTACTACAACATGTAATAGTACTCCAAACATATATTCATGGTATGAAGGTCAATTAATTAATGGAAGTACATATTGTAAGATATGGTGGATAAATTTACCAAATGGAATTCCTGCTAATAGTAATATAACAATATATATGTATATAGGAAATAGTTCTTCTAATTATTATCAACAATATTATCCTTATGTTGGTACTTCTCCAAATGTATTTCCATCTAGACAATATGATAATGGAAAATATGTATTTATAGCATATGGATATTTTAATAATACAGCAGATGGATGGGGCTTATATAACACTTCCTCATTATGGTCTCCTACAGCAACTTCATATGGTATTGAAATGACAAATGGAAACTATCAACAATGCGGAGGAACATATATTTTACCTCCAAATAATTGGAATATTCCTTTAATACCTTTAATTGTTGAAGAGGCTTGGTATTTCTATTCTTCTACAACTAAAGTAAAGGGTGTTACTTATGTTGGTACAGGAGGACATTTAATATCTTTATTTGGAAATACTAGCAACCAAATAAGAGGACCTGCATCAAATTTATCTACATATGCATATTTTAACTACACTTCAGGATATCTTTCCTTACACTCCGCAGTAACTGGTCAAATCCTAAATTCTACAAGTTTTCCATTTCAATCTGATACAGTTTATGGATATTTATTTATTAATTCAACATATACACAGACAGGATATTACATATATAATACTAATCAAGTATGGATTCCTTTAACAATATTAAATACGTATTCAATATATAATAGTGGATACACATATGCAAGTCTAAATTATAATCCTTATCAATATCCCACATTAGAATTATCGGGAGCATGCAGTAATTCACTAGCGTCATCTAATTTATATATTCAATGGGTAGTTGCTAGAGCATATCCTCCAAATGGTGTAATGCCTTCAATTTATATTGGTTAAAAATATAAATGATAATAATTTTTTATGGTCCGGGTAGCCTAGTGGTAAGGCGTCGGGCTGTGGACCCGAAGATCGCGGGTTCAAATCCCGCCCCGGACCCTAATGAGTTTCCCAACCAACAGTTTTTTCAAATCCTAAAATTTTCTTAATATAGCTTTCTAATAATGTTTTTTCTTTATTTGTTATTTTACATAAATTATGAGCCATCTTTAATCCTCTCGGATAAGATTTTTGATCATAAATAATTTCTTTTATTATTTCCTTAAACTTTTCTTTTTCAACTTTCTCCATTCCTTCTAATCTATATATATGATCATTATATCTCGCTCTAAAGTATGTTATATATATTTTTTTATTACAGAAAGGACAGTTTGGAATTTTTGAACTTAAAAATTCTTTTAATTGCTTTTCTTTAATATCTGTATAAAATATTTCTGATGGAAAAACTTTCATCAATGTTAATAAATCTGATTTACCTGGCTTTATTATGTCTAAATTTAATATTCTTTTTGCAACTGCCAATAAATTTCCATTATTTATTAAATATTCAAAATTCTCTAAAAATTCTTTCCTCCTATTTTCAATATTCTCATCATAAAAATTATATAGAAATTTTGAATACAATATAGAATCCGATATTATTGATCCATCTATAAATATATATCTATCAGAATATTTTCTTGCCAATTTATATTCTAAATTTTTTGATAATAATTCTGAAATATCTTGAATATCAAAATTTTCATTATTCATTGATCTTATAAAGGATGTTTCAAAAAATTCTATATCCTCTATACTTTCATATATATCATCAGAAACAATTACTGCTCTTGAATATACATAACTATAAGGTCCAACAATTCCATTTACAAGAGAAGAATCTATAAATCCATATTTTTTCTTTTCTTTTATTTCAACATTATCTAAATTTAATTTCTCAATATTAATTTTTTCTTCTTTATAATTTTCTTCACCTTTTTTTATTTGATTTATTTTTTGATTTATTTTTTCCAATAAATTTCTTGTTAACATAAAAATATTTTTATATTAAATTATATTAAATATATATCCCCGCTTAGACGAACCAATATGAAAAGATGAATATTGGTAGCGATGGGCGGGGGACATTTATGCCGCGGTGCCCGAGCGGACCAAGGGGTATGGCTGGAGACCATATCCCCGAAAGGGGGCGTGGGTTCAAATCCCACCCGCGGCGGATTTAATTTAAACTATTTTCATCTGTAAGTAAATTATTAATTACGTAAATCCTTAGTTAAAATCATACATTATAAGCGACTATCTTAAAGGTGATAAAGTAAAATTTATAAATATTTACCACTATTATTATTATATGGTCGTGACAACAATAAGAGATGTATTTCAAAAGGCTACGGATCCTTTAAGAGATGAATTTCAAAAATTTATAAATCCTTATCGTAAAGCAATAGATAATCACTGGCATAATCTTCCAAAAGATGAAAGGAGAAAAATAGCAAGCGAACTAAAACGTAACCAAAAAATAATAGAAAAATACTATGGCCCTATTGAAGATCCTACCGACATCAAAAAGATAGTATTATCTCTTGGTAGATACGCATATTATAAAGGGTATCCTTTAAATACATCTACCGCAATTGCATATATTAAAGAGTTAAAAGACCTTGATAAAATAATAGAGGATATGGATGAAATAATAGAAAATATAAACAAGGGGCTTTTTTCCCCTTTTAATCAATATAATAATGTAATAATACCAAACAATTATAGAAGATTTAAATTTGGTATAGCTGGAAAGTTAAAAAGACAAAAGAAAACTTTAATAGAAATATTAAAGGCAATAGGAAATATTAGAGTTATGGGTTATCCTATAGATTATTATGGAACTAGTAACTCCCCTATGCAATATTATATAAGGTTTGGTGATAAGTATATTACTGTAGAGCTTTTCATTAATAGCAATCCAAATGATAGAAATTATATCCCCCCAGAAGCAGCAGGCTATTTACTTTACCTATTAGCTAATATTCTACAAAAACGAAAAAAATCAATAATACTTCCAAATAAGCAACAAAACAATCAACAATATTATACTATCGCAGATCTTTTTGAAACAGATGAAGATCCTAATATGAATAATACTTATGCTAGCGAGGTTCGTTCATACTTTTTTGCCTTCCAACAATTTTTAAAAAATAATAAAAACTTTTTTAGATTATAGCACAAAATCGATATTTTTTAATAACATAAAAAGTATCTTTTTTAAAATAAACAAAATTTTTAATTTCTTAAAAGATTATCAGAACTTATAGCTTCTTTTCTAATTAAATCTTTATCATCACTAATTAAAATTAAATTATATTTCTTAGCTAAATATAAATATATAGCATTATAATAAGATAAATACCTTTTTATTGATAAATTAAAGACTTCATAATTTAATCTTATCTCCCTTATATTAGATTTTTCAATTATATAATTGAATAATTCAATCATTTCTTTTATTTCATTATCAGAAACTTTCTTTATTTCCTTTACTTTCTTTAAATAACCTACAATCTCATAAAATATTAAATCAGAAAAGATACTCTCTTCAATTAATCTATTTATAAATTTTGGTTTTTTTATAAAACTTCAAAATAATATTTATTAAAGCAGATGTATCAATCAAATATTTTATTTCAATTTTCTTCTCTAATTTCTCTTATTATTTTTACATTTTCTTCAGAAGCAGCACCTGTTTTTTCTAGTAATTCTCCTAATCTTTTTATTGCTACCATTCTTTTCTCTTCTTTTAATTTCTTCTTTTGTTGTTTTCCATTCTTTAAGCATAAATTATAGATATATTTTTCATATTCATAAAAGCTTTTATAAAAGCTTATAATATATATTGTGTTGAGATATTTAAATTGTTTTATTAAAAAGCTTTACTATAATTTTTATTTTTAAGTAAATTTACAATTATATATATATTTTATGACAGATCATTTTAAAGCAATATTTAAAACTGATCTTGATAGAAATCTCAATTTTACTGAAGAAACTATTGAAATTTTAGATAACAAAATTTCTGTATATGATAATAATAAAAACAAAATATTAGAAATTAATAATATAGAAAAACTAAATATAGAATATGGAATTAGCATATGTAAATTAATTGCAATAGATAAAAATGAAAATACTTTTGAAGTTGCATATTTTACAAAGAAAAAAGCAGATAATATACAAAAAATTGTAGACGAATTTAATTTAAAAGTAAAAGTAGAGATAATTGAAAAAGAAGAAAAGAAAAGATCTAAAAAAGAAATATATGGATTTTTAATACAAATTATCAAAAAATATAAGAAAGAACTTACCTTGACTACTATTATCTTTATTATAGGTACTATTATAAACTTAATTCCTCCCTATTTAACAGCTTTACTAATAAATAAAGTTCTTATATCAAAAACACCATCACCGGAAGTGTTTCTTACAATAATTTTCTTAATGTTAATGTCCTATATTGGCTATAGATTTTTATATTTAATGGGAGGTGTTTTATTAAACATTGCAGAAACAAAAATTACAAAAGAAATAAAAGAGTTATTATTAGGGCATATAATTTTTAATGATATTTCTTTTATAGAGAAATATTCCCCTTCTAGATTAATAGCTAGATATCAATCCGATATAGAAGAAATAGACAGAGTTATTACAGTCGATTTGACCTATATAACTATAGATAGTCTAACACTTATTGGAACCATTATTATACTTTTTCTATTGTTGCCCTTTTTAGCAATACCTGTAATAATTGCAGCTTTTGTTATTTTTGTTCTTTTTATAATTTATGAAAAGAGAATAGAAACAATGAGTAAAAAAGCAAAAATAAAGTCAGTAGACGCTGAAACACAAGTGAATAATATTTTAAAGAATTTTTACACTATTAAACTATTCTCAAAAGAAAAAGAAGAATATGAAAAAACAAAAAATATAATAAGCTCTTGGTATACAATAGATATTAAAGTAGATAAACTTATCTCAACAAGAGGTGAATTATTATTTTTAATAATAGATTTGATTACTGTTTTTATATGGTATATGGGTGGAATTTTTGTAATTAATAGTTTAATTAAATTGGGTATATTGGTTGCTTTTATAACTTATATATTAAATATTTACAGTCCACTCTACACATATGAAAGATTTTTCAGCGATCTTCCAAAAGCTTTAGTTTCTGCTGAAAGAATATTAGAATTATTGGAAGATAAACCAAAAATATTAAATAAGGAAAATGCTTTAAAACCAAATATGTTTGATGAAATAAAATTTGTTAATGTTACTTTTGGATATGAACCTGGTTTTCCTGTATTAAAAAATATTTCTTTTACAATAAAACCCAAAGAAAAGGTTGCAATTGTTGGAAAAAATGGAGTGGGAAAAACAACAATTGCCAAATTATTATTAAGATTTTATGACGTAAATGATGGAGAAATATTAATTAGAAATACAAATATAAAAGATATAGATTTAACATATCTTAGAGAAAAAATTTCTTATTTATCCCAAGAACCAGAGATCTTTGATAATACTATTAGATATAATATATCTTATGGAAATCAAAATATAAATGAAATAGAAATAATTAAAGTTTGTAAAATAGTAAATATACATGATGATATAATAAAATTACCATTTGCATATGATACTCCTGCAGGAGAAGAAGGAACAAAATTATCTGGCGGACAAAAACAAAAAATAGCAATTGCAAGAAATATAATAAGAAATCCTGATATATTTATATTTGATGAATTAACATCAAATATCGATGCTAAAAGCAGAGAACAAATATTTTCTTCTATATTAAATATTTCAAAAGATAAAACTTTAATATATATTTCACATAATTTGTCAGAAATATTAAATATGGACAGAATTATTGTTATAGAAGATGGAAGGATTGTAGAAGAAGGAAAACTTGATGAATTAATTAAGAAAAAGGGAAAATTTTATGAATTATTTAAAAATCAAATAGAAAAAATAGAAAGAATAGAAAAAGTTAATGAAGAATTAGAAATAGTTAATTTAAATATAATAAAAGATAAAAATATAATAATAGAACCTTCTAATAGACCAAGTAGAGTAAATGTTATATATAATGGTAAAAAATACGAAAATCTTATGCCTAAATTATTATTCCCAATATCAAATCCAAAATTTGTAGGATTTTATGATGATAATTTTAATGAAATATTTTTATTGGAAGATTATACAATTTTAGATGAAAATTCTAGAAAAATATTAGAAAATGCAATAAAATATAATTCTATAATATATAAAATAGAGAAAATAAAGAAAATAAAGGTTGAAGGGGAAACAATAACTTTAAATGGTTTTATAAATAATAAAGAATTAGAAATAAAAATAATTTCTCCAAAAAATATGTTTAGTTTTGATGATAGAATTTTATTTATTGATGAAAATGATAATTTATATCAAATAATATTGAAAGATTTAGATAAAAGAAGTTTGAAAGAGTTAAATAAAATAATATAGTTTTTTTTAAATTCACACTGTAATAATCTCTATTATTGCCTAAATTTTTAGAATATAAAATTGCTAATATTATACTAACAATTGAGAAAAAGAACAGGATATATAAATACTAGATATTAATATGATACCATAGATATTGGCATACTGAAGACTTACCAAAAAAGAAGATCTAATATAATGAAAGTAAGCTTAATTTATATTACAGAAAAAATACATTGTACAAAATATAGAATCATTGACTAGATGTAATGAAAATTATTTTAATATTATAATTTATTTTCAAATCAAAGATGAATTTAAATATTTAAATTAAATTAAATTTAAAAAATTACTTATAAAAATATCTTTAATGGCTACAGGTCCTACTTATGTAGTAAAATTTAGAAGAAGAAGAGAAAATATTACAGATTATAGAAAGAGGTTAAAGTTATTGAAATCAAAGAAACCAAGGTTTGTTGTTAGAAGATTTTTAAACAATATATTGACACAAATAGCATTATATAATGAAAATGGAGATAAAACATTATTTACGGTACATTCAAAAATATTAGAAAAGAAATACGGATGGAAAGGTCATAGGGGAAATTTACCAACAGCATATTTAGTTGGTTTATTAGCAGGTTTAGAAGCAAAGAAAAAAGGAATTGAAGAAGCAATATTAGATATTGGAAGATATAGATCTACAAAAGGAAATTCTCTATATGCAGCACTAAAAGGAGCAATTGATGCTGGATTAAAAATTCCATATAATGAAGAAATTTTGCCTTCTGAAGATAGAATAAGAGGAGAACACATAAAAAGCTATGCATTAATGTTAAAAGAAAAAGATCCTGAAAAATATAATAGACAGTTCTCGAGATATTTAAAAGCTGGATTGGAACCTGAAAAAATAGTAGAGCATTTTGAAGAGGTAAAAAATAAAATATTAAAAGAATATGGCCTCTGATTGGAAAGATAGTTTAGATCCTGTATTTAGAGATTTTATAAAATCGTTAATAGAAGAAACAAAGAAGTATAAAGATATATATGAAAATTCTGATAATCCATCAAAAGTACAAATATGGATTGCATTAGGTATATTATACAGAAAATTATTATCTATAGAAGGAAAATTATCTGAAATAGAATCTATAATAAATAATAAGGAATTAAGAGAAAAATTAGAAGAATATTTGAGAAAACTTTAATAAACAACAGCAACCAAAACACCTCCTATTTTTTCCCTTTTACATTCTTCATTTGTTTTAATTCCTTTATTAGTAGATACTAACAATATCCCAAAACCACTTGCAGGTAAATATCTTTTTTCATACTTTTCCAATTCTCTATATGATATGGGAAACATAGGATGAATTGCTTTTCCAAAATTAAAATATTCAGAAAATCTAGCAATTATCTTCTTTCCCTCAGTTTTATATTCTTCAACATATTTATATTCTTTCAATTTTTCCAAAATATTTAATAATAATTTATTATAATAATCAAATTCTACTACCCTTCTTCCAATATTTATACAATTTGTAGCATGAGAAAAGAAATCATTAATTATATCTACCATTATTCTCCAAGAACTTTAAATCCTAATTCTTTTGCCATTTCTCTAAAACATCTTCCACATATATATATTTTATATCTTCTAATAACTCTGTCATGGGAACCACATATTATACATCTTATACTTCCCTTTCCAAATTTTCTTTCTTTATTTTTAATTCCATATTCCTCTAGTACTTTTATTAAACTTTTATTTTCATTTATTGCTTTTTGTATTAATTCTTGTATATTATTAATCTTCCCTTCTTTAATTAATCTTTTTACTTCTTCCTTTATGTATTTTGGTGCATTATTCTTAAGTATCTTTGCTAAAGTACCTGGTTTGTTTTTCTGTAATTCCACTAAATATGACCAATCATTTGGCATTTATTATTAATATATTAGTAAGATTTAAAAGAAATATAGATTTTTAAAGAAAAATTAAAAATAAATATAATAATGTTAAAATCCCTTATCGTTGGGATAGATCCAGGTACAAATTTGGGATTGGTTGTTATAGATGATAATGGAAATATAATTGATAAACTAAGTGGAAAAAATATACAAAATGAAGATATAATTAAATATATAAGCAATTTAAAATATGTTGTGCTTATTGCTACAGATAAAAAAGAAATACCAAAGACAATATTAGATATAGCATCAAAATTAAATATTGGTGTATATAATCCAAAAGAAGATATTAGTTTAGAAATAAAAAATAAATATTATAAAGATGAAAATTTAAAGAATATATTTGAAAATAATCATGAATTTGACGCATATATATCAGCAATAGAAGCATTAAAAAAATTAAAAGAAATATTCAAAAAGGCAAAGAAAGTTTCTGAAAGCCAGGAAGAGTATATCAAAATATTAAGATATATATTAAAGAATAGAAAAGTAGAAGCTGTATCAGCAAAAAATAATTTAATAGAGAAAGAAAAAGAAATAAAGAAAGAAAAGAAAAGGAAAAGAAAGAAAAAAGATAAAAAAGATATAGAAATAATAAAAGTTATTATAAAGAATAAAAACAAACAAGAAAAGGAAAAAGTAATAGATGAATTAAATAAGAAATATATTGAATTATTAAAAGATTATAATATTTTATCTAAGATTTTAACAGAAAGATTAAGGATTGACGATAATATTATACCAAAAATTTCTTTTTTATATTTGAATAAGCTTTATTATAATAAAATATTTATAGATGAACTTAAAGAAGAATATATTGTATATTATAAAAGTAAAGATACAAAATTTTTTGTAAAAAAAGAAAATTTAATAGAAGCTAAAAATATTTTTCAAAAATTTTATGTTGTAGATGAATTTAAAGAATTAAAAAACTTTATTATTATTGAAAAGTTTCATGAAGAAAAATCTGATATAATAGAAAAAGATATTGACGAAGAAAGATTAAAGAAAATTTTAAAAAATTATAGAGAACACCACCTTCAAAATCTAATATGATAATCTTTAAATGGATATGAATAAAACAATTAATTACTAATTAGTAGTATATTAAAATTTGGCAAATATAGTATAAAGAACTTACATTTTGATATAGGTGTATCAAAAACTTTATAAAAGACTTTTATAAAGTTTTTGATAAACAATATTTTTAAACAGAAAATATAAAGATATATTTAGAGGAAAAATCAATTATGGAGAAAATTTAGGGATGATTTTTTAAAAATCAATTGAAAAATTATTGTTTTAAAAATCAAAACGGTTCTTTGCATATTTTTAAATAGATTGCAAAAATATTTTATAAAATTTTTTATAATATAGAATATTATGATAACAAATTCAATAATAGATTATTTTTTATCAGATTTTGAAAAAATATCAAATAAAAATAATAATATTATCATAGATGGAAGATATTTTGAAGAAGATTTTGTTCCATATGAAATAAAATTTAGAGATAAAGAAAAAGAAGTTATATTATCTAATATAAACTTATTTCTAAATAGAAATACTGGAAGTAACTTATTTTTATATGGAACTACAGGTACTGGAAAAACATTGATAGCTAGATATTTAAATAAGGGTATATCATTTTATTCAGCAAAAAATAAATTGAAAGTAAAAGTAGCATATATAAATTGTAAACAAATATTATCAGATGATGTAGATTATTATATTTTTAAGAAAATATATGAAGAATTGGCAAATATAAATATAAAAAGCGGATTTAGGAAGAATGATATATATGAAAATATATACAAATTTATAATAAATAACGATTACAAACTAATAATAATATTAGATGAAGTAGATAATATATTTAGAAAATCAGAAAATACAGAAATATTATATTTATTATTAAGGAATTATGATATAAATTTTTTAAATAGAATAAGACTAATATTTATTTCAAATTCTCCTTCTTTTATATCTCAATTAGATCAAAGAATAAAATCTTCTTTTTCATCAATAATTCAGGTGAAATTTTCTCCATATAATTATTATGAATTAAGAGAAATTCTAAAAGATAGAGCTATAAAAGCTCTAAAGCCAGGATCTATATCTGAAGAAGATATAAATTATATATCTGCTAAAGTTTCAAAAGAATTTTTTGGAGATGCTAGAATTGCAATAAATGTATTAAGATTAGCAGCAACAATTGCATATAATAAAAATAAAGAAAAAATAGACAGAGAAGATATAGATGAAGCATTTTCTAATGTTGATTTAAATATAATAGATTCTATAGTAAGTACTCTAAATAAAACTCAAAAACTAATATTGTTGGCTCTAATAAAAGAACAAATAAAAACTGAAGATTTTGTAACATTTAACAATTTATATGAAGAATATGTAAATTTATCTAATGGTTTTGGAATATCTATTTTAGATAAAACTGTAGTATATAAAAATTTAAAGAAAATAGAAAGTATGTTTGGAGATTTAATAGAATCAAAAATAATATCAAATGGAAAAAAAGGTGTAAATAAAGTAATAAAGATAATATCTGATACTGATAATCTTAAAAAAATATATGAAAAAATAAAAAAAGATATATGAATAAAGAAGATTTTGTAAAATTATTATGGGAAAATAATATATTTATTGAAAAAAAAGCAAGCGATCTTTTAAATTCTTTAAAAGAAGAAGATTTTGATATTATATTTAAAGAAGCAATAAAAAATAACATAAAGATAGTGGATGAAGAATTTATAAATAGAATAATAGGAAAAAAAGATAATAAAGAAAATTTGGAGAAAAAAGAAAACAATATAAATAAAAGACAGAATAATATAAATATTAAGGATTTTTTTAATATAAAGGAAAATAAACAAAACATAGAAAAAGAAAGCAATAATGTAATTCTTATAGAAAGTACAAAAAAACATATTGGAGAAGAAATAGAATTATCTGTAAAGGAAATGAAGGAAACAAAAGAAATAAATATATTAAAAAAATTTGAAATACAAAAAAATAAACCAGATATAATATCCTGGATATCATATTATAAACAAAGATTAAATAAGATAAGGAAAATATTAAGAGAGCATTCTGAAATGAGGGAAATATATCCATTAAATAAGATACCTGAAAATGAAGAAGTTGCAATTGTTGGATTAATATATGATAAAAAAATAACTGAAAAAGGAATGATTCTTATTATAGAAGATGGAAATGATATTATAAAAGCTTTTATAAGTAAAGATAATGAAAATATAGATTTTAAAGTAGTTAAAGATATACCATTAGATTCTGTTATTGGTTTAATTGGTACATATAAAAACAAGATGTTTTTTGTAAATAATGTAATATTACCCAATGTACCAATAAGAAGACCAAAAACTTTTGGAGAAGATGATGTATATATATTATTTACAGGTGATTGGCAAATAGGAAATAAATATACATTTTATGATTTATTTGAGAAGTTTTTAAAATTTGTAAATGGAAAAACAGAAAATGAAAAAATAAATGAAATTGCAAGAAAAATTGGTTATATTATAATTATAGGAGATGTTGCAGATGGTGTTGGTGTTTATCCAGAACAAAAAGAAGAACTAATATTAAAAACATATGAGGATCAATATAAAAGTTTTGAAGATTATATACTAAAAATACCTGAGAGTATAAAAACAATTATTATACCAGGAAATCATGATATTCCAAGATTAGCGGAGCCACAACCTGAATTGCCAAGATCATTGCTAAGAGAATCTTATTCAATGGAAAATATATATTATTTATCAAATCCTTCATATGTAAAAATACATAATTCAATTGTTGGATTATTATATCATGGATATGTTTTAGACTGGTTAGTATCAAACATTTCTTTTTTAAGAGAAAGGGGAGGATATGAGAATCCTGGAGAATTAATGAAATTTATGTTAATGTTAAGGTTAATATTTCCTTCTCATGGATCAAATCCATATGTTCCATATATAAATGAAGATTCTTCCGTAATAGAAATTGTACCAGATTTTTTTCATACAGGTCATATACATAGAGCATCTTATGATGAATATAGAGGAACAGATTTAATCAATTCATCTACTTTTCAAGATATAACCCCATATCAAAGAGAATTAGGTCACAAACCGGAACCAGGTATTTTGTTTTTAAGAAATATAAAGAATGGAGAAGTTTTAGGTATTAATCTATTTAATTTTGAAATAAGAAAGTTAAGAGATAAAGTTATATAAGATATTTATATAATATTATAGGAATGAAAATAAATAAGGAAAGTGAAACAGAAATGGAAATAATATTTGAAAGCGATAAGGCAACAGTATCTATGTTATTAAAGGAAGAATTAGATAAAGATCCAAATGTAATAATTGCTGCTTGGAAGGAAAATCATCCATTAATAAAAGATATATATTTATATATAAAAACTGATGGAAAAAGAAAACCAAAAGAAGTATTAATAGATGCAATAAAGAGGGCTTTAGATAGGTTAAGTGATTTTGAAAAAGAATATAATAAAATAATTAATGAAATTAAATAAAATAACATTAGATACATCTATAGTAATTGATGAATATATATCAAAATCATTATTAAATAATAGTATTTCTTTTAATGAAGTAATAATACCTGTACCTGTAATTGATGAATTACAAGCACAGGCAAATAAAGGTCTTGAAAAAGGATTGGTTGGTTTAAGAGAATTACAAAAAATTAGGGAGTTATCTGAAAAATATAATTATAAAGTAACAATACTAGGTGAAAAACCAACATTAGAACAAATAAAATTGGCAAGGCATGGATATATAGATTATTTAATTATTAAAATTGCAAGAGATACAGGATCTACATTATTAACATCAGATAGAATATTATATGAAACTGCAAAAGTATATAATGTTGATTGTTTATTAATTGAAAAGGAAGGTGTTTCAACAGAAAATCCTCCATTTTTAGATTTATTTACTGATGATACAATATCTGTTCATATTATTGAAAATACAAAGGTAAAAAGAAAAAGGGGGAAACCTGGCGATTGGTATTTAGAAGAAATAGATAAAGTATATGGAAATAAGGATATAGAAGATTTAATTGATAAAATAATATATATTGCTAGAAATAGGATGGATTCTTTTATAGAACAAGAAAGAAAGAATAGTTTAATTATTCAATTGGGAATTTTTAGAATTGTAATTGTAAAACCTCCTTTGTCAGATGCATATGAAATAACAATTGTAAAACCATCAAAAATATTAAGAATAGAAGATTATAATTTGAATGAAAAAATAATTGAAAGGTTTAAAGAAAAATCAGAAGGAATTGTAATTGTTGGAAAACCTGGTTCTGGAAAAACAACATTTGCTCAAGCTCTTGCAGAATATTATCTAAATATGAAAAAAATTGTTAAAACTGTAGAATCTCCAAGAGATTTAATATTATCTCCAGATATTGTTCAATATTCAAAAAATTATTCTTCTGATGAAGAAATACATAATATTTTATTATTATCAAGACCTGATTATGTAATATTTGATGAAATGAGAGATACTAGAGATTTTAAATTATATATAGATTTAAGATTGGCAGGAATTGGAATGATTGGTGTTGCTCATGCTGAAAGACCAATAGATATTGTTCATAGATTATTATCAAGGACAGAGCTTGGTTTAATTCCCCAAATAATTGATACAATAATATATATAAATAAAGGACAGGTAGAAAAGATATATTATTTAAATTTAACTGTTAAAATTCCACATGGTTTGAAAGAAGAGGATTTGGCAAGACCTGTTGTTGAAGTAAGAGATTTTTTAACAAATGAATTAGAATATGAAATATATACTTTTGGAGAAGAGATAATGGTTGTTCCTATTAAAAAATATAGATTAAAATCGGGAATTCAAAGATTTTTGGAAGATTTATTGAATATAGAATATAAAAGAAAATATAATAATGTTTATTTAGAAGTTTTGGATGATAGAATAATATTTTTTATTCCAAAAGAGCTTAAAAGGAAATTTATTAGAAATGAGAAAAGATATTTGATGAGTATAAGAGATAAATATAATTTAAGAATTGAAATAAAAAATGCTGAAAAATTAAATGAAAGCATAAATTTTGATTACGAAATATCAAAGGATTATCTTACAATAATTTTTAATAATTTATTTAAGAAAAGGGATGTAGAATTATATATAAATGGAAGATTAATTGGAAAATTTAAAATAAATAAAAAGGGAAAAATTGTTTTAGATCTAAATTCTGAAATAGGAAAAGAAATATTAGAAGCTATAAATAATAAAAGTAAGATAGAATTTAAATTAGTATGAAAAGAATTGCTGTAATTGATAGGGATAGATGTAAGGCTCCTGAAAAATGTGATTATATATGTATGAAAGTATGTCCTGTTCAAAAAAATAATTTAAAAATATTTAATATTTTACGAGATAAAAAACCATCTATTGATGAATCTTTATGTATTGGATGTGGAATATGTGTAAAGAAATGCCCATTTAATGCAATAATTATTATAAATTTAACAAAGGAACCTGATGAAAAGCCAGTATTCCAATATGGTCCAAATACATTTAGGTTATATAGATTACCAATAATTAAGGAAGGAAAAGTTGTTGGAATAATTGGAAGAAATGGAATGGGAAAAAGTACAGCAATAAATATAATAGCTGGTTTATTAAGACCAAATTTTGGAGATTTTAATAAAAAATATGATGATAAAGAAATTATAAGAGAATTTAGGGGTTCAGAACTTCAAGCATATTTTGAAAAATTATATAATAATAAAATAATAATATCATATAAACCACAAAACATTACTCAAATAAAAAACATGCTAAAAGATAAAACAGTTAGAGAATTTTTATCAAAAGTTATAAATAATTTAGATGAGATATCAAAGAAATTTGAAATAGAAAATATATTGGATAGAAAAATTGGAGATTTATCTGGAGGAGAATTTCAAAAAATATTGTATATATATTCAGTATATAAGGAGCATAATTTATTATTAATTGATGAGGTTACAAATTACTTAGATATATATGAAAGATTAAGAATATTAAATAATTTAAATGAAATAAAGGAAAAGGATACAATATTAATAATAGATCATGATTTATTATTTTTAGATTCAATTTCAGATATAATACACATTGTTTATGGGGTACAAAAGGCATATGGTGCTTTTTCATATCCTGTTGGAGCAAAAGAAGGTATAAATCAATATTTGGATGGATTTATAAAGAGAGAAAATTTAAAGATAAGAGATAAGCCAATAAGATTGGATGTAAAAAGTTATACTGATGTAAAATTTGGAAAAAAGATTGTTGAATGGGAAAATTTTATAGTAAATTTAGATGGTTTTAGACTTGAAGCAAATCCTGGATATGTAAGAGAAAATGAAATAATAGGAGTATTAGGAAGAAATGGGATTGGAAAAAGTACTTTTGTAAAAACTTTAGCTGGGGAAATAAAATATGAAGGAAATATATCAAAAAATTTAACAATATCATATAAACCACAATTTTATGATTTTTCTAATTATAATATAACTGTAGATCAATTTTTAAAAAGTTTTAATGAAAAATATAAAGAAGATTATAAAGAATATTTATCAATTTTAAATATTTCTGATCTATTAGATAGAGAGGTTAATACATTATCTGGAGGAGAATTACAAACAGTATATACATTTGGTACATTGATAAAAGATGCAGATTTATATTTAATAGATGAGCCATTCGCAGATTTGGATATAGAACAAAGATTGGTTTTATCAAAATTTATAAGAGATATAATAAAAATTAGAGGAAAAGCATGTTTAGTTGTAGATCATGATTTAATATTTTTGAACTGGATTTCTGATAGGATTTTAGTATTTGCAGGGGAACCTGGTAAATATGGAAAAGCTTTGGGTATATATGAAAATAAAGAAGGATTAAATATATTTTTAAAACAATTAAATATAACAATGAGAACTGATGAAGAAACAAAAAGACCAAGAATTAATAAACAAAATAGTAGATTAGATCTTATACAAAAACAAAAAGGGATATATTTTGAATAACCTATTCTGACTTAACAAATACATATACTGTTCCTCCGCAATATGGACATGTCCCCTTTATTGCTGTCCTTCCATTCTTCAATGTAATCTTTTGTGGATTCTGTACCGGTACTTTTTTCTTACATCTGACGCAGTATGCCATGTATTGTTCTGCCATTAATAATCTTTACTAAAAAAATTTATATATTTATTGGGTAAATATATAAATTTTAAAAAAAGAAATTTTATAAAAAATAAAAGAAAAAAGGATTTATTTATTCTCTAAATATTTATCATCTATATTAATAATTAAATATTTATTATCCTTTTTAATATCTATATTAATATTAATTTCTCTAAAATTTTTTATTATATTATTTATGTCATAGTCTTTTAATATCCATGAGTATATGTTTAAAAATTCACCAATTTTCTCTAATTTATTAATTTCTTTATTAATTTCCTCTAAATATCTTTTTTGTTCTTCTATTATTCTTCTTATCTTTTCCTTTTCTTCATTTAATTTCTTTATTCTTTTATTTTCTCTACTATTTAAATAAAGATTTATGAAATATTTATTAATATCTTCAATAATATTTCCATTTTCATCTATTATAATCTTTAAGTTTACTATTTCATTATAGATATTATATATTTTTTCTATTTCTTCTTTGTTTAATTCTTTAGGATTTTTATTTTTATCAATATTTGCTTTTTTTAATATATATTCAGAATATTTTCCTCCTAAAGACAAATCTATTGCTAAAAATCTTACAACATCCTTTTTATTTGTATTATTTATCTTTTCAAAAAATTCATTTATATTATTTATAATATTTAAGGAACCTGGAGGTTTTATATATTTTTCATTTCTAAATATTTTTCTTACTCCAAAGTTTTTATATTGGTTTGCATATAAAATTATATCATTATAATCTGTTACAATTAATAATCCATTTGGAAAAAGTTCTGCATATAATTTCTTTTCATTATTTTTTATTATAATAATTTTATCATTATTATCTATTTTAATATTAATTTTTGTTTCATTAAAGTCTTTCCTTAATTTTAATGTAAAATTATTTGTTTCATCTCTTTCTTTAACATTATATAAAAAAATAATTTTTCCTGGAATTATATATAAAAATTTGTTTTCTAAACCTGGTTTATATAATTCAAAAACAATCCCATCTTCAATATTATATATATTTTTTACTATAGAGTTATTTATTTTTTCAGCATTTTCGTTATACCATTTCTTTAATTCAAAATAATTTATCATTATATTAAATTTTCTTACCTATTAATATGTATTTAGTATATAATCTTTTGTTAGATTTTATCAATAATGTCTTTATATTATGATAATCAAGCAATTCTCTTATTTTTTTAATTTCATCTTCTATATCCTTTCTTTCTAGAAAACCAGCATAAGTTATTGATATTAAATATCCATTATTTTTCAATGTTCTATATATATTTTTTACAAATTTATTTTTATCTATAATGAATTTTAATGTTTCATATACAATTATCAAATCTACATTGTTATAAAATATCTTTGGAATTTTATCCTTTTTTGTAATATATACAAAAAAGTTATTCAGTTTTTTTGTTTTTTTCTGTAATTTTCTTACAATTTTTTCTGATATATCCAAAGCATAAACCTTTACATTATATTTTTTTGCAATATATATAGATATATCACCAAGAAATGGACCAAAATCTAATATTTTATATCCATCTTTTACATAATATTCGATTATCTTTATATCCTCTTTATATCTTATCTTTCTAATTAAATATGGAATGAAATATAATTTGGAAAAGTAGAATTCTATTAATTTTGTATTTTTCTTCCATGTTATATTTAATGTTAATATTAATATAATAATAGACATTAAAAAGGTTAGTATAATTGCATATATATTATTTAGGAACTCATATAATAATAAATAAGATAAAGTTGTCATTGAAAAAACAGCAAAAAATATTTTTATTAATCTCCATTTATGTATGTTTTTTCCTTCTACTTTTATCTTTATATAAGATATTATATACAGTATATATATAATAATTGTAAAAGATGAGAAAAAAGATAATAAATAATTAAAATTGTTCAGGAATAAAAATATTAAAGTAATGAACGAAGATAAAAATATATTAAAAATTGGGGAACCTCTATTATTTTTTATTCTAAAGAAATATGGCAATAATTTATTTTCTGATATATTTTCCAAAATTTTGTTTGCAGTATAAAACCATATATATGTGGAATATATACTAACTGGTAATAATATTAAAAGAATTATACTATCAATAATTTCTATTTTAATATTTAATAGACTTATATATAATAATATAGAAATTATTGATAGGAGTATTGTTCCATAAAAAGTAGCATTTCCTGTTTTTCTATTATTTGAATAATTAGAATAATATGTAAGTATATCTAGACCAGAAAATATTGTTATATTATATGTTATTGTAAATAAAAAAGGATTTACAAGATTATGTTGAATATTTATATTTATTGGAAATATAAAAAATAAAATTAAAATAACAGAAGATATAATAGAAATATATGAAATAATTTCCTGTAATTTACTTTCAATGTCTATATTAAGTAAATTAAATATTAGAAAAGTAAATATTACTATATATGGTATTAAGAATAAAAGAGGATTTATAATTTTGAAATAATCATTTATTAATAAAAATTCTGAAGAAATGAAAGAAATTATTGATAAATAATAAAAGAATCCAAAAGTTGGTAATAAATACTTTGAAAGTTTAGATATATAATGAAATATTCCCAAAGGATTTGGATCTCTTGTTATAGAATCTCTAAATAAATATGACAATAAAATAAATGCTATAATGATTGGAATTGAAGATATTAAAAAATATTGAATACTTATATATTGGGTATTCATTAATAATATAAGAAAAGGTATTTCAGGAACTATAACAGAGGATAAGAATAATACTATATAGTAAGAGAATCTTTTCATTTATATAATGAGGACATTGGTAAATATAGGAATAAAGAAGATTAAAAATATAAAATTTATAAAAACCATCTAGTATCCTATATAAGTGGTAAAAACAATGTATATTAATGACTATAGGTATATCCTATAGTTTAGTTCAGGTTGCTAGGGAATCAAATCTAAAAAATGATATAATCTATAAAAAATATAAGTTTTTAGATAATAGGAAAGTTAATATAGATTTGGATAATAAATCAGATTTAGATAAATTAATAGAACTCTCAACATTAGAATATAATGTAAAAAATGTTAGACTATCTTATTTACCATCATATGTAGAAAATTCAGATAAAAAAATAGATAAAAATAAATTAAGAAATATTTTATATTTATTAGAAAGATATAGAGATCAGGGAATTGATGTATTCTTGGTATTATTACATTTTACATATCCAAGAAATTGGGTATTTTTGATAAAGATTTTCCTAAGTATTTTATAAATCATATAGAAAATGTAAAAGAAATATTTAACAATGTAAAACATATATGTCCTATAAATGAGCCAATAAATGAATACTGGATGAATGTTCAAATAAATCTTAAAGGATTCTTTTATCTAAATAGATTTTTAGAAAATGTAGAAGAAATACGAGAATATATTTATGATGAATACAAAAGAGAGAAAATAATACATTTTAATGTTTACTCTATTTATTCAAGAAATATAGGAATGATACTTAATAATTTCTTAAAATCTTTTGAAGATCAAATTAAAAAATTGAGAAATTATTATAATGTATTAGACATAAATTATTATGGAACTTTTAGATTTAATTTGTATGGAAAGTATTATCTTGGAAGTAAATTACCAAGGATAATAAATTCATATAATCCAAAAGATATTCAGAATGTAATATTTCATTATAAAAAACTGTCTGGAGTTAATGATATTTGGATAACAGAAACGGGTCTATATGCTAAAAATTATGAAGAAGAAAAAACTAGATATAAATATATTGGAGAGGCAATAAAATATATAAAAAGGATTTCTTCGGATATTCCAGTATTTATTTGGACATTTGGAGATATTGTAAATGAATGGAAAAAAGAACCTGGTGGAGGATTTGGTATTTGTTATGATGGAAATAATATTAAAAAGAAAATATGCGAAAATTATATAGAATTATTTAAGAAATATAATTAATGCTAATAATTGCAGAAAAACCATCTGTAGCTAGAAAAATATCATCATTCTTATCAAATAATAAATATAGAAAAATAAGATTTTCAAGAAATATATATTATTATTATTTTAATCAAGAAGGAAAAAATATATATGTTGTTCCATCAATTGGTCATTTATTTACATTATCAGATTTAGATGAAAATTATGCTTATCCTACATTCAATTATAGATGGGTTCCATCATATCTTGAAGATGGAATTATTGCAAAGAAATATTATATTGAAATGTTTAGTAAATTTAGAAAAGAGGATAATATAATAATTGCAACAGATTATGATATAGAAGGAGAATTAATAGGTTATAATATTTTAAGATATGTATTAAATAAAGAAAATGCAAATAGAATGATATTTTCTGCAATAACATATAAAGATATTATAAGAGCATTTAATAATAAGAAAGAAAGTTTAAATTTTGGATATATATACGCTGGAGAGACAAGACATATAATAGACTGGTTATATGGTATAAATCTATCTAGGGCATTAACAAAATCATTATTTTATTATACTAGAAAATTTGTTTTAAGTATTGGAAGGGTTCAGGGACCAACATTAATGTTAGTATTTAATAGAGAAAATGAAATCGAAAAATTTAAACCAGAAGAATATTATAAAGTTGAAGCTTTAGTAATAAAAGATAATAAAAAATTGAAATTTTCATATATAAAAGATAAAATAAAGGATAAGAATGAAGCAAACAAAATAAAAAATAATTTAGGAAAATATTTGACTGTTATTAATGTAGAGAAAAAAGAAGAAAAAATAAATCCCCCATATCCATATAATTTAACAGATATACAGATGGATGCATATAAATATTATAAAATTAGTCCAAAAAGAACTTTAGATATTTTGCAATCTTTATATGAAAAGGGTTATGTATCATATCCAAGAACTTCTTCTCAAAAATTACCTGAAACAATTAATTTTAAAGAAATATTATCAAATTTATCCTCAATAAATTATTATAAGAAATATATAGTTCCTTTATTGGGAAAACAAATTTTAAAACCAAATAATGGAC
>Ga0209739_100190_pt1 | contig 27606 bp, 31 predicted proteins | sample JossMetagenome_2_FD_184729 | JGI IMG/M metagenome (GOLD analysis project Ga0209739, IMG submission 184729) | Hot spring sediment microbial communities from Joseph's Coat, Yellowstone National Park, USA - JC3_ASED (SPAdes) (version 3) | ecosystem: Environmental > Aquatic > Thermal springs > Hot...
CTGGGTCGTGCAACATCTTACCCGCGTAGGCTTTGAGCAGTGTATGCGGCTTCAACTTGTACGGCGCCTCCACGAGGCCTCTCCTTATGTGGCTGCAGGACTCTAGCAATATTTCAAGCGACCCCTCAACACCGTGCTCGACGGCTATGCTCCACGCCCTCTCGTTGAGCCACCTCCAGGCTACTAGGCAGTCCATCAGTAGAACCATGTGCTCCTTGTACACTGTGTGGGCGGCTGCGACGGCTACCTCGGCCTCCCTGCTTAGAGCCCTGGCTGCGGCACCATTCAGCTCTATGTCCTCCGCCTCCTCCCTTATCAGCCTCCCCCCATCCATGTAGACCACCCAAGCGAAGGATGGCTGGGTGTACAAGTCTACTATGAACCCGCCCCTCTCCATTGTAACAGTGTAGGGCTCTCGGACTACAACCCTGAAACCCCTGCCCCTGAGTGATGCCACGGCCCCAGGTATGTGCCTAGCCTCCACTAGTATGTCCAGGTCGACTGAGACATGGTCCACGGGCCTCCTAAACTTGTATAGGGCGTAGGCAGCCCCCGCGCTCTCCAAGACCCCGACAACCTCGACCGCGTTCCTCATGAACCACTCGAACCTAGCCTCCTCACGCTCCAACTCCCCAGCGAAGGCCCCGCCAAGGCTTCTAAGGTAGGGTAGGAGGAGCTTGTTCAACCCGGCTCTCACGGCTAGTCTAAAAGCCTCCCCCACGCCTGGCTTATACGAGCCCTCTATCACCCGGAGGAGCTTCAGGGACTCGCTCCCCCCGTGCAAGCTAGCACACCCCTGAAGACCTCCCCCTGCCCCTTCGACCCTGTGTCTATTCTGCAGTTGGAGACGTATTTAGCCAGGACGTTGTAGACGGCTAGCTCCCTGGCGAGGAATGAGCGCGGCACGTCGGCTCTCCTAGCAAGCGTCTCCAGGTCTGCGTAGAGGTATATCGGCTTCTCGCCTACAGCAAGCCTCAGGAGGAACCTACCGCAGATTGTCCCAAGGAACTCCGGGTACCTTAACGTGGCTACAACCCAGACTATGAAGTCTAAGACCCCCCTATCACACAACACAACCCTGTAGAACAAGCTGAGAAGCCTCCTGGAGAGCAGGAAGGGTAGGACTCCGGTGAACTCGAGTATTGAGAAAACCCCTCTAAGAGGCGGGGGAGTGCGGGTCTTGTAGTACGGGTTATCCAACCCCTTGAACACCGCGAACCTTGATAGAAGCCTGTAGAGGAGTGAGACATAGAGGTGGCTGCCCCTAAGCCAAGATGTGGAGACACTGGTTCTCCAGGAGAGATACGAGGAGAGCATCCTCAAAACAGTGGTTTTACCAGATCCGTCGGCACCGGATAAAACAACCAGCCCGCCCACTGGAACCACGGTTAGAGAAATACGCCTAGCATTTTAAATCAATGCGCTCCAGTAAGAGAACCTTCCTAGGTTTTGAAGATAGACAAACATTCTCTAATTCGAATAGCGGTTTCTTTCCCAAGCGGTTTTAATCGAACTTAGTGAACCTAGGACTCGAAGTTAGATTCTGCTTCCTTGAACAGGAGCATTTTCACCTCTCGCTCAGTATTGCTTCTCCTCTAACCGCTATATAGAGAGATCCGTGAGCAAGGTCTAGTGGTATTCGTGGAGTACCGCCGAGAAATCTAGGCTTCAACGTTCCAATAGGGTTGGAAAATTCCTATACTTGGAAAAGCTATACAAGGGGTTTCTTAGAGGTCTTTTTGTAAAAGAGATCTCCCTGGATTATAGCTGATTTCAACGTTGGAGAAGCTTATACTAATAGAAGTTCGCGTGATTCAATACAATCCCGGTTTTCCACATTGTTAAATGCAGGGCCCTTTAATATTTTTCAATTCGAATGCCCATGGATTCTTCTCGACCATCCTCTACCTCCTCTCCTCTTATTTACTCGTGATAAAAGGTTTTTGTTTGATGTAGCTATACTTCAATGAGTTTTGCGGCTTTGTAGTAGTTTATTTACGTATTCGTGATATCTTCTCACCGCCTCCTCGGGGAAGGGGTTTTTGATTTCTAGCCCCTCTACTTTTTCAAACTCTTTGTCAAATGTATATACGGTATTCTCACCGATGGTTTTTGCCAAAGACACTATGTATCCATCCCATGGTTTGATGCGATAACGCAGTGCGTAGTCAAGGGCTTGCATAACATTAGCTATGGATACATGGGGGTAGAAGGCGGGAGACTCTGTTTCAAGCAGCTTTATAACACGTCGTTCAACTTCTTCAAAAGGTATCCGCAAATATCTTGTAACTATATGTGTGGCACCTAAGATACTCGTTAGAGGTATAGCTGCGTTAACTTCCTGTGTTAGTATTTTTGAGATGAATTCGACAGCGAGCTTGTATAGTGGGTTGGAAAATAGTGAAACAACGATGATGCAAGTATCGACTACTCCATCAGGATAATACGCCGAGTTTTCTCTTAGCATACTCCTCGTCATAGTAGTCCCATTCCTCTGTGGATGCTATGGATTCCGGCTCCGGCGGTGGATTCTCAAGCATAAACCTCCTCCACTCCTCAACCTTCTTCTTTAGCATTAGGCGCTTCTCCTCTTCCTCAACTTTCTCTATGTTATTTGAGTGGGTAGATGAGCTTGCAATGGAGAGTACCGGGGGAGCTGTAGTAGTCTCCATAGAAAACGTGGTTTTAGCATATTGTGTGACGACGTACTCGAGACGCAGTTGATCCGCAGTAATTGTTTGCCTCGCCATCGCAGAGATAGCTCTTCCCCTTATCAATTTTGTTGACACAGTAATGTACTCTCCAACACTGATAGTGTATGAAGAACTATCGATCATGCTACCTGGATTCTTTTCAAAATTTTCCTTACGCGCCTGCAGACTCATAGAGACCCCTCACCTCTTAGGCTTCCAAGACACCTTGAAGACCCATGATAGCGTATATATTGGTTCCCCAGGCGGTACTCTATATAGTGTATTCCTCGACGCCATAACGGCTTCAGCTACAACCTTCACAACGAACTCACCCTTAGAGCTCATAATAGTCTCCTCGGCCACAGCTGGGTTTTGCTCAACGATATCTAGGATCTCCCAGCCGTCGACCGGGGGTTCGGATGGGGCAGGCGGTTTATCGATAACTAGCTTCTTAACTTCTTCGGGCACAAACTCCGTTGAAATACCGCCAACTACCTTTACGTCGAATTGAACTCCTCCAAAAGGCGAGAAGCCGACTTCCTTAACATCAACGATGAGTATCTTAAGTTTTATCACACTATTATCGGATAGTTTGACACGTCCAGTCCCGACAGAAGCATTCATAGGTAGACGCCCCATTCTAAATGATGCTCTAATACCTTCCAATAACATTTTCTATAAACAGGTCTAATAACATTGTCTTATGAACCGATGACCCGCAAATATCCTCGCGTTGAGTGTGGTTGAATGGGAGTGTTGATTAAGGTTAAGAAGTCCTTTTAGATAGGTGTTGTGTTCGTTTTATGTAGTTTCCACTGTAGAGTCTCCTTCTAGGAGAGTGATGTCTAGGGTATGAATTTAAGGTGGTCTCCGGCAGCTTCTTCGGGGTTTCGAACTGAATGAATAGACATTATTTAAGGCTACGTACTTAACAATTGTATGGTGTACTCTGATATTCCTCGGTGAACCCTTATGAGCGTCTCAGTATCTATTAAGGTCCGCAAGGAGATCGTGGAGTTAGCCGATAAAATGGTTAAGTATGGGCTTGCAAGGAGTAGGAATCACGCGTTCAATATATTGATCGAGAGAGGGCTCCCCACGTTAAAAAGGAGGTCGAGTACTGGGAGGGCGTGTACAAGAGGGTTGAGGAGTTGAGGGAGAGGGGGTTTAAACTCAGCCACGGCGGCTTGAACGAGTTGCTGGCTGAGGATCGCGGGGTTGGCTAATAGCACCTGCCTACACCTCGACACAAACGTTGTCATAGCCGTTGTCGATGAGAGAGACCCCAACCACGACAGCGTGGTGGAGACGCTCGGTAGAATCAGTGGTAGGAGGCTTGTATCCAGGTTGACGCTGGTTGAACTAGCCTCAGTTTACTCGAGGGCAGGCCTCGAAGACCCGGTAGCGCTGGCCATATACTCTGTCGAGAAAGCTGGGGCAGGTATCGCAGTGTTAGACTTCAACGAGGTCTTGGAGAAGGCAGTATTATACGCTGGCAGGCTAGGGCTTAGAACACTAGACCTGCTACATGCAGTCGCCAGCAGCATGTTAGGCTGCGGGGCATTCATCACCCTTGACACGGATATCATCAGCAAGTCTGTGAGAATAGAGGAGGAGCTAGGCGTAAGAGTAGTCGAAGCAAGCTAACTCCACGAAATCCAAGTGAATGAGGCCTGATCCAAGTAAAACAAGTAAGAATCTACTTCTAAGTCGTACGATCGTTCTTATACGTAGATCCTAATGCAAGTCTATGAACATACATTCACATATCTAAAAGGGTTGCAAATTCTCCTTCTAACAACAATGCGAGCCTTATGAAAAGATGTAAACGTCGAATGTTGCAATTATTTGGCGATCAGTAACCATCATTAAAGTGTATATCAGCCTACGTCTAAGCATCTCGTTTTATGGAGTGAGTAAATAATAAATCCTTGAAGCGCTTACCGAGTATAAACTTTACGAGTCTTGTGAGTCTCAAACGATTTAGCACATTAATATTTTCCAGCTGACAATTATTCCTCTCAGCTCTAGTGTAAAATGCCGATATCTCTAAATAGTGGAATGAGCAGTTCATGAAAGTAAATGATTAACCTACTATGTAGTGTTAGTAAAAAATGGAGTCTATGCTTGGAAAATTACAAATAATTAAAATTGTTTCTAAATTGAGACGTAGAGAGCATATAAAATATAAAAAGAGAAAAATGTAAGAAGTGTTCTAGGAGGCTTAAACTTGGGAACCCTCACGCCTCCCAAAGTTATCACAATAACTAATCAAAAAGGGGGTACAGGTAAAACTACGCTTACAGCACTTCTCGCGTATGGACTGGCACTCCGGGATCGCAGAGTTTTACTCTTGGATCTAGATCCTCAAAGCCATTTATCGTCACTATTTTTGAAAATAAACGATATAGAAAATGTAACAAATGGAGTTCTTGAATTTGCTGCCGGAGGACGCTTTGAAATAAGAAAAATACGAATAGCGTCAAACAGAGTGAAGGAGATAGGATTAATACCGTCTGGTATAAATTACATTCTCAATGTTTATAGGGGTCAAATACCCGCGTGGGATCCTAACGCTATATATAAGCGAATAATGAGAGAGCCTGCCATAACGAGATACTATGATTACATTATATGTGATACCCCTCCTGAACTATTCCCTCCTACAATATGGGGGCTTTATGCGGCAGACTACTTAATTATACCCACGAACTTAGAGGAACTATCTCTCGCTGGAGTTAAAATATTATTTAAAGAAATTATACCCGATGTAATTCTCAACAGTAAGAAGGAGCTAAAAGTGTTGGGTACGGCTATAGTCAATGTGACTAGAAAATATAAAACGGAGACGATTAAGACTCTAGAGGATAAGTTTATAAAATTCATTAAACACTTGCCTTCTTCAATTTACAATAGAGTATATAGAAACCCGTTCTTTGAAACTATAATCCTTAGGCACTCAAAACTAAAAGACTTATCCTACAGGCCTAGAAGGTGGGAAATACCATTGAGTAGGATCATAGATACTTCAAGCGAGCTTAGGGACGAGGTATTAAGATTTGGAAAGGAGGTAGAAGAGAGAATAGAGAGATTTGAGGGATTGCTATGAATAATGTAGAGGTAAAAATTAGGCTCCCCAAATACTTAGCCGATTGGCTCAATGAGTTCTCCAGAGAATTAGGTAGAACGCCTGATGACTTCATAGGAGAGGTCTTACATAGATACTACGATGCTTGGAAAATTGGAAGAGAGGCCGTTACTACGGTAACAAACTTAAGATCGCTATCTATGGAATTTTTGCAAATGCATAAGAACGATAACAGAAAAACCATTGTTAATCATTTTGTGAAGTGGGTCGAAGAAAGAAGCCTAGGAATAGATGATCTCAACGAGAACGCTATAAAAGAGTTCCTCACACACTATGCTTATTCAAGAAACATTAAAAAGGAGAGTCTGTACAGCTATAAAGGATTATTGAAGAAATTCATCGAATTTATTAGAAGCAAGCGCGGTTAGTTGAGAAGACCTTTTGATCCATCATTTTGTTTTTCAAGAACTCAATTTTTAGCTTTCTTTGGTATTTTAAATTTCTGCGTTTATTTTTAGGATATTAATATCAAGTTCGCTGTATTACGTGAAAAGCTTAGAAGACAATATTAGGCCTCTGTTCATAGCAGTCTCACAGATATTGAAAAACCAACATGCTTACTTTAGTAACCTTGCATCAACTTGCATTAAATGGCAATAACGTTGTAGCTTAAGGTGTGTGGAATCTTATTGTAAAACGGCTACTGGAAATCTCCGAGCTCGTTAAGAGGCTCGGAGATCCCTTACCATATGATCGGGGAAAATAGCAATAGTTAAGAAGCTTGAAGAGCTATGGGAGAAGGCGGTAACAAGTGCTTTAGGATCTCATTAATAAGGGATTTGTTATTACGACTAAGCGTGGTAAGTGGATTAAACCACTGAAGGTTTTTCTGTCTTCTGAGTATAAACCGGACGAGAATGTTGAAAGACTAGTTAAAGCAGACTTTTAGATCAAGTCTAGTGGAGGTTATAGATCCCATATTCATCAGAAGCATTACTAGAGACGAAACATCTGAGTGGAGTGGATTCCTAAAGATTTTAGAAGTTGGTACTGACGAGAACGTGATTAGGAAGTTAGTCTAGAATATAGACATTAAAGTATGAGATGAAAATATTTGGCGTTAGAGATGTCTGCTTATTGATCGAGCCTGAGAGAGGTAAGGGTTACAACATCGAGTCTAAAATGTCTGACGGCTCCCCGAAGTACATAGAGGTTAAAGCCTCAAGGTCTCGAGTAGTAGCTCTCGAACTAACTGGAAATGAGTACCAGCACATATTAGGCAACCCAGGGCGTTCCTTCGTCTACGTGGTCGCGAACTCCTCCAGCGACCCCACTCTATACGTAATCGGGTATTGTTTTAGGGGGTCTTATGCCGGCGAGAATATTTATTTGGTGGTCTGACCGGCGTTTTAAAGTCAAGGAAAGTGTAGGTCTCCAGTTTAGTGGAGAGAGAAGGTGTCCTCTTAACCCTCATAGGTCTCTCCAACTAGTTAAGGGTCTTAAATACGGTTGTTAAGTTAAAGCTCAGTATTCAACCATAAAAAAGGCCACATGCAGCCTTTGTGCTTTCACCTAGCTTTAACGAGCTTCTCGACTTTCTCTTTCAACTCCTCAAGCCTTCCCACCTCTGTGGCTACGCTTAGAAGCCTCCTATCTATCAACTCTATTTCTTCCCCGAGTTTCCCGAGCTCTTCATTCAACTTCGATACTTCGTCTTTTAATTGTTGGAGGCGTCCCAGCAGGTCTTTGAATGTTCTAACCTCCACGCCCATGCTGGCGAGGATTATACCTAGCTCGGATACCTCTTTTCCAAGCTCCTCTACCTGTTTCTTAGCGTATTGGATCATCTTCATCCTATCGTTGAGGGCCTTCTCGAGCTCCTCTATGATTCTCTGAGCCCTCTCCTCGTACTCCTTAACTTTCCCCTCCACGTCGCCCACTCTCTCCGCGTATTGGCTGATACTCCTGAGCGATCTCTCGACCCTCACAACAGCGTTTCCAGTGGACTCTAAAGTGAGCTTCTCGTTCTCCACAACCCTGTTGAATAGTTGCTAAGCTACCTCCAACGGTATCCTCAGCTTCAACACCGAGTCGTTGGGGTTCCTCGCCTCGCCAGACCTCACTAGCTCTATTGCCTTGGCCTGAACCTCGACGTCTACCTTGGGCGCCCTGGCTTCCTCCACGGCTTCCCCAGCCTCCACTCCACCCTTAACCGCTTTAGCCACGTCTCTAGCGCTCATCGCCAGTAGCTCGCAGATCTTCCTGTATGGTAGCTTGAACTCGTTGTACAATATCCTCGCGAGCTCCCGCTTGTACTCGGCTGGTATGTTAAGGGGGTCTACACCTATAGCCCTGGCGAACCCCTCTCGGTCGAGCCCGTGACCTCACTTCTATTCAACCCCTTGAAGAGGCCTCTAACCCTTGGGGCCAACTCACTTCTATCGATACCCATTGCTACCATCTAGAGCACTATGCTACCATATGTGATACCGCCTAATAAGATCTGGGAGGGTTGCCTGTCATGGTAGTAGACGTGGGAGAATAGAGGTCTAAGAACGGTATCGCCCACACTGGGGGTAGTGTTGGTCTCGGAGATCAAGCTTCAACCAAGTAGCCCCACCAAGTTCGAGCGGAAAATGTCCAATGGTGAAGCCCCGTCAGGGCACCCACAGCTTCACCAAACGACACCACGCTACCAGGGTTGGGTACACTACCGTTTTAGCTACAGGGCTCTAAGCCCGTGTTTACAGCGATTCTCCTAGTAGCTCCTACCAGTATCAATAAAGCACCTATAGCGAGCTCCTTAGCAATAAACCCCTTTGGGATATCGGCCCTCTTAACGAGCGTATCTAGATCAGCATAGAGATAGACAACATTCCCCTAGAGACAAGACCTAAAAGAAGCCTGCCGATCACTGAACGGAGGATCCAGGGAGCATCAAGAGTGACAACAAGCCAGACAAGGAAATCAAGCGAACCACGATCACAAACAACAACCCTACAAATTCTCCCAAGCAGAAATCTTGCGAAGAGGTGGAGGAGAATAGAGACAAATTCGAGGAAAAATTCTCTTCAACCTCTCAGAAACACAAATCCTGTAGTAAGGATTACAAGAACCATGAAAGGACTTGAACATATGAAGAATCCTAGCAAGAACAGAGACAAGCAGATGAAAGCCATTAAACCAATGAACACGGATACTACCACGCCTAAGGAAGTATGATGCTAGAAATCTGGTAGCTGTAGTCTTAGCAGAACCATCAGCCAGAAGCAATTATATGCATAAGATTCGCCGTATTGCTGGTTTATAGTGTGGAAGCGTTAGCTAAGCATAATTAATGTTCATTTATGTACGCAGTGAACTATTATCCTTTCACGGAACACATTTATAGCTTTACATTTAAAATCCTTAGACAATTTATTCAACAATGTCTTTAGGCTTCCACGCCTTAGGTGACATTCGATCCCTAGTTCTTCAAACGATTCTAGGCTGGAATAGTCGTTCTCAACTATATTGTATTCACAGCCTTCACAGTCAAGCTTAAGAAGCTCGGGCCTAATACTAATAAGGTTCAATAGGTCGCTCAGTTTAATTGATCTAACCTTAACCACTCTACTTTGCCCACGAACCTTCTTCTCGTAGATTTTATCAATAACATCATTAAGCGATACGTCGATAGGTAATTCTATAAGGTTCTCCTTACCTATAGCAACATTTATAGGTTATTATTTTATTTGAGAGATTATTTAATTTAATATTCATAAGCATTTCCAGATAGGCTTTCGGATGCGGTTCAATAGCGATAACCTTTTCAGCACCATTGATCACAAAGTATATGGATGAATCTCCATTAAAAGCACCTACATCGATAACGTGACGACCTTCAACGTTCAGAAAACCCCACTCATTGTCAACAAAAACCTCTACCATAGACCTAAACACATCTCTAAACTTTAACCCCATGAAATCTACGTAGAGGTCGTCATTAAAACAGTGAACGTTGCTGATTAAACCATCGTAATAGGCGTTAATAATCCTACCGACCCTATCAAGCTCTACGGAACTAATACAACCCTCGTTTAAAGCAACTTTGATCGCTCTGTCATTGAGAACTCCAAGCCTATAGAATACATACAATAAGCCCACACTGAACCAGTTACGAAATAATTTCCTAGACTTTAGGCCTACGCGAATGTATCTAAGCATGGAGTTTCACGTAAGATTATTTACTAACGCTGAGGTTACGTTAGCATCACTTCTGCTCAGCATTCTTAATAACTCCAAGGTCTTTGTATCATAGATAAGCGCTAATATAGGTTTCTTTGCTAGTAGAGCGAAGATCACAGCATGATGCCTCATGGCTATTACGTAGTCTAAGTAGTTAAATAAACAGAGGATCTCCTTGGGGTTCAACTCTTCATTGATTATTATGAGGTTAGGGATCTTTCTCTTAAGCTTGAACGCAATAATCGAGTCATTGTCAAAGAACCTGTCCTTGAAACTCCCAAAGCCGAATGGTATGAAGACCACCTTATCAAACCTCTTCTCTATAAAGTCTTGAATAAGCTTAACCACATAGTTAACAACCCTTTCATTGGTCCTAGCATCAAGGGTTCTAAGATTAACTCCAAGAGCTCTACCCTCATGAATATTATACTTAATAGCTAATTCTTTGCACTCACTAGGGTTAGGCAGTTTAAGCCTAAATGCAAGATCCTCCTCTATGGTGATAGGTCTTCCCACACCTGTAAGCCTTAAAACTATGTAGGAGTACTTATCTCTGACGCTAATGTAGGAGGCCCTAGAAAGAGCTAGTCTAATCAGAAGTCCTGTTAACCCCTTGAAGGCTATAGGCTTCCCGGATATAATTGGTCTGCCTCTCCATTCATAAGGATAAGCTCCAACCCCTCTAAAGATCACTATTTTACCAGACAACCTAGCAAGTAATGTTAAGAGAGCTATCCTCCTCCACGTAGCATAACCATATCTACCACCACCAGCAAAAACTAATATATGGGATCTGAGAAAATGCTTCCAAAAACCTAGGGAAGTTAATTTCTCTCTAATAGCCTTAACGCTATGAATTTTCATCGTACGTCGAGGATTACTAGATAGCACTATGAATTCTGCTTTATTAAAAATCATTTTGAATTCTTCAATTAATACTGATAATATCGCTTCATCACCGATATTGCCAAAACCAAAGTAGCCATGAATAACAATATTTAACTTGTTACTCATGTGCCGATTGCTCTTCATAATAATTCAATGATAAAGCTTTCACTACTTTATGAGGAGCATCAACATAAGTGATGCCTAAAACCCCCGCCAGCACCCTCCAAATGGATTTATCGAATAATCTCCTACAAAGGACATGAGGCCCGTTGACGCAACAAGCTTCCCATTCAGCCCAAGTATTATCAAACCTAAGGCGTTGTAGTGGTATCCACCGAGGGGTTATGCCGAAGGAGCAAATCTTTGATTATCGGAAAGGCGATGTTTAATTAATAGAAGCCATGTTGGTTTAATACAGCTTGACGTGCGAACCTCATTAATGCCCCCTGGCGATGCTCCCCATGGCAGAGAGGCTTGTTGACCATCCATCCTATAAAACAATGAATTCGATGGTTCATGAACCACAAGGTAGTTAGAGTTATGCTAGGCGAGGAACGTGAACGTGTCTGGCCCTGTAATAATTGTTTCCAACGGCTTTAAGTACCTGGTTATCAACTCCCTCCTAATTACCGCTGCACTCATTAAGGAGCCTATCAATCCATATTTACGTAGTACTCGCCTCACCTCTCTTCTAGCCCGTGGATTTATGACTACAGTTCTGTTGGGCCCTCCAAATGATTTCCCAAGCAGTCTATTTTGCCCATCTATCACGTATGCTAAGTGATGAAAATATACAACATCATTCCTATTGTACACGTGCTCATATACATACTCGAGCTTCCTCTTCACAAAGGCGTCATCATCGTCAAGAAGGGCTACAACCTCCCCATCAGACTCATTGATGCCTACTGCTAGGTAATGACCTATGGATGCATCACCGAGAATAATAACCTTCCTACCGTGCGACTCAATTAAGCGATCAATCTCTGGGTTCCTAAACCTCTTAACAACCCTCAATTCATAAAATCCTTTATCCCACGTCTGATTCAAGACGAGCCTAACAGCATACTTAAGGAAATTACGAAGGCCAATACTCAGTTATTATTACTGAAATAGGTCTCATGGTATCACCTTAAGCCATGGCACGATAGTTAATTGGGGGAGGTTGTACTCTTGATGAAGGTATAAGCCTAGCTCACCTAACATCTCTCCATGATCAGATGTAACTACGATTTCATCGTAGTCAACACCTTTACCCACCGAATAATTAATGAGTTCCTTAACATATCTCAGAACCAGTACGAGGTTTGCGTAATAGGCCTTCACGACCCTAGGCTTAGGAACGCCAAGAGCTGTGAGCCTCCTCCTAACAGTATCTGGTGGCACGTAATCATGAATCAAAACATCCCTCATTAACATAAGCGATAATTCCTCATCAGCAACCCAGGGAAAGTGGGGCTGTGCATACCACACAATATCTCTACCACTAAGCCCAACACTCCTAACTGCATCATTAACTTCGCTTGGTAATACGGTTCTCAAGTGCTTGGCTCTATTCGGCCTTATTGGTATCACCTTGACATTTTTACCTTTTGGCACGAAATGGTTGATTCCGATGTCATGGCTCTCGATATCAATGCTCGCATAGAATACCCTTAAATTATCGAATTCGGGATAAGAGAACACTTTAGGCAACCAACCATAGGTGTTCGGCGGCGGTACCTTAGCCTTAATCAACAAACCATGTAAGTATCTGCCGTAAACGGTCTTGAATGCATCGTATCTAGCATCGTCAAGCACAATTAGTAGAAACCTCCGCCTTTTAAGTAAAGCTCTGAAGAGGGTGGCCCACGGTGTACACTTCTTGACCCCCTGTATAGTGCCTAGGAACCCACTAACGAAATGTTTGATCAAAGCCTCATGAAAAGCGCCAAGGGCGTTTCGCTTTAGAGAGCACACAAAACCGCGTACATCGTAGCTAAGAAACGTGCTTGACCACCTCGCTTAGCACCTTATCAACTACCTTCGCAATATCCATGTTCGTTGTATCAATAATAAATGTTTGGTGTAGCTTGCCCAGGAATATGTATTGTGATAGCACGTATCGCGGCTGGGGATCGCCGTAACCCCTAATTAACCATCTACGCCTTAGCTGAGGTACGTTAGCTGTAAGCACCACGGTAATGTCCGGCGGGTACTTATTTAGTAGTACATTTATGACATTCATTGGAATGTCGATGAATTTGCCTTTTAACTTGAGATCTGTGATTGTATACAGGTAGTCAAATAATGTTGAGTGCACATATTCCTCAGAAACCACATAATATCCAGCACGCCTCAGCGTTCTAGCGATGATAAGCTTGAGAGGTATCGAAAAGAAGGCATCAAGGTAAATTGATAACATTGCCAGCACTCTCGCCAAACCAACACGCCCACTCTTAGGTATTGTGAACCAAGGTGCGTGAATGTCCTTAAGGCTTAATAGTTTTGCCATGAGGATGCACAATATGTATGCTGGTCCGTGAAACGACTTGATGAATAAAGTAATGGTTTTAAATCCCCGAGCCTCAAGTGCTCGAGTTAGACCCCTAATTAGCGTGGATTTACCGACACCGACAGGCCCCAGAACTACTATCAATTTGCCTCTCTTGGTCATCGTTGCTGTCCGCTCAACCTCTCTAGCCTATTGACAAGTTCAGTGACGACCTTATCAAGGCTATGACCCTCTTTAACATATTCATAGCCCTCCTTGCCGAGCCTTCTCCACCTATTGCTTTCGAGTAACCATCTAAGACCTTCAGGAAAATCGTCTTTTTTAGCCCAATATCCAAACCTCTCTGTTAGCCCATCTGGGTTTACAGAGCTTAGCAATGCGCATTTATGTGCTAGTGCTTCTAGCATCGCTATTGGTAGCCCTTCTCTTATGCTTGGTAGAATCATTATCCAGCATTTGTCCAAGATTTTTCTTTTCTCTTCTTCGCTTACGAAACCTTTGATCTCTAGATTCGGTAAATTAATGTATTTACTAACTATCTCTCTATACCTCTCTTCATATAGTATGTTTGGCTTTCCTATTGCTGCGAATTTTATTTCTGGAAACTTTTTGGCTAGCTCAAAGAATATCCAGTATCTCTTCTGAGGATCCATTCTAGCCAAGTAACAGACTAGTGGTTCATCACTTTTTCTTATGCTATCTTCATTAGGTATATAATCAACCGGGTTTGGGAGATATACGACCTTATTTGGGTTAATATTATAAAGTTTCTTTAATTTTTCAATATAGTATTTTGCCTGGGTGAGGGTTAGATCTGCCCTTTTATATGCTAATCCGAATATGATTTTGTTCACGAAGAATCTTATTCTTGAAATCTTATAGTAAGGATCTACAGAACTTAAAAGCTGATAATCACTCCAATCAAAAGGATCCTGTGCCCAGACAATATGTTTAGCGCCACGTTTAAGAGTTTCAGCTATAAGGGTTTCAACCATAGCCTCTATAGAGATAAAGACATCTGCGTCAACATCCCTAAGAATCTTACTAAACTCATAATAATCGTTTAAATGCCTAAGCATAGACTTTGTATCGAATGCGTAGGGATACGTTGTCACTTTAATGCCATCAACACAGGATCTCTCAGGATAACCAGGATCTCTCCAGGCAAGGATAAAAACCTCGAAACCACGTTTAGCAAGCTCGCGTCCAATAGTCTTAACCAACCACCCAAATCCACCATGCCTTTTCTCACTAAACACTTCACTAACAATAAAAGCTATTCTCATATTGTAGACCTTCATTTATATTACATTTTTATACTTAACTTGCTGAGTACTTAAATAGACTTGTAAGCTTACTCTCGATTCTCTCCCCGTTGAGTAGCCCAAGTACATGCTCTCTCAGCTTCACTCCAATATCCATAATGTCTCTTTTTGACTGTGATAAAAGCTTCTCTATTCTATCTATAAATTCGTTAGTATCTCCGGGTGGAAATAGGTACTCCTCAACTGGAGACCCCATAACTATCTCGGGAACGCCACCAACCTTAGATGCTATAGGTATGCTTCCAGCGAGCATTGCCTCAACTACAGCGTAAGGTAGCGGTTCCTCTGTTATCGACGGGAATAGGAGGGCCCAGGCGTGCTCATGGAGCTTTAGGTATTCGTTGTGCGGGAGTTTGTCTAGGAGAATTAGCCTACCGTTTACTCTCCCAGATAATTTTGTCATATGAGCCTTATCCTCTTGAGAGGCTTCTTTCCCGAGCAGAATATAAGCCTTAGCCCTATGTCTCGCTAACACTCTTGTGAGGGCTTTGAGAAGGGTTCCAAATCCTTTTGTATAACTTTCTCCTCCAGCGTATATCAGCAGGGGCTCCTCGCTAATTCTCTTACTGATTGCCGGTAGCGGTGGGGGCGGGTTGTATATGACCTCGGTCTTCCTCTTGATCTCGGGCATGTAACTTGTTATTAATTCGCATTGCCTGCGCGACACACAGATAATCCTATCCGCTATTGAGGCCGCTAACCTGTTAACGTAGTTTAAGTAGTGTCCGAAACCAGCTAGTAAAGCCCTGATCAAGCTCTTATGCTCACCGAGCTCTACAATAATATCTGTAGCCACATCGGGCTCTCTGCCGGCTAGAAGAACCGACGTGTACGTGAGGAGCTGGTAGTTGTGTAGGTGGAGCACGATCCTCGTCGTGGGGTTGATTTTCTTTACAGGTATCGCTAGGGGTATGAGAGTGTGGGAGGGAATGTAGACAACATCCGTCTCCTCGACAAGTCTTCTAATCCAGGCGAGAGTCGTAAAAGCCTTAACCCACTCGACTGGTTTGTAACCGGCCTCTAGAGCACTCCAATAAACGTACCTAGCATGCTTGAGGATATCAAGGTCGGGGTTCCTAGTGCCTGAAACAATCGTTACATCAAAGTGCCTTGACAGAATATCCTTAACGATAAGGTGTGTAGCCAGCTCACCCCCACCGCCCTGAGGCCAGGAAAGCTTTGTAAGCACAAGGATCCTTGGCTTCATAGCCTTAGCATCCACGGAAGCCTCTTCAATACATATAGAGCTCCTTTAACTCTATCCAGATAAGCTTTGTATGGCGACAAGAATGGTTTTCTCCTAAATGCCTTCTCCACATCCCTAGAGTCAAATATTAAGAGCTCTTTACCTGTGGCAACAACAAGCTTATCCCTCCATATAGTAGCATCTGCAAAGTGGTTGTATTTTGTGGATGTTGGGTCTATGTGTAGAGGATACCAGTGAAGCAAGTCCTTTGATGCTAGAATAGCCGCTGGATACCCTAGGCAACCAATGTAGTAATCGTTGAACCTTGTTATAGACGTGAACTGAGCGGATTGGTATCCATCTGGTTTCAGGAAAGCAAACACCCAGTCGTCTTCATTAAAGTTATATATGGCTACACCACCCTTAGCAATACCGCTGTCGAAGCCGAACATCCATCTATCCCTTTCAACGAGTACAGGTGCAAACTGCCACGGTCCCTTGTATAGGGGTCTCCAGCTGAGCCCGCAATCAGCTGAGACAGCAACCCTAACAATGTTTCCATCCCCAAGCGTAGTGATCAAAACCCTTCTCTCCTCGTCAAACACTATGTAGTGGAAGTGCCTGGACAAGGGGTCTATATCTCTATTTGTCACAAGTAACTTGAAGTCCTCGATATCCTCGGAAACGTAGATACCTGTAGGGCTCTTACCATACTCCTGAATAAAAACCTTGTTGCAAGCCTCAACAGCATGGCAAAACCAGTTCCCGCGCCTAGCTCTGAGAACAGGTTTAAACCCATTGTTGGAGACGAAATATAAGACACTGCCAGCAGATACCAGGAATTCGTTGTTGCGATTCCATAGCACAATGCAAGGAGAACCCTGGACTGTAGTTACATCCACTAATTCCCCATTCTTGAGTTTAGAAACCCGGCACTTACCTCCTTCACTAATTGTTGCATAGATTGCGCCATCGATATTTCTAACACTGGTCGCAGAAATGTTAAGCCTCGTTTTAAACCACCTTATATGCGATTAGATACCCTTTCTCAAGAGTTTGCTAAGCTTAAGGTACAGGATGTAGAATCCTAACAAAAACACATATTATCCTCCACAAGCGACTGGGTATGGTATAAACCTCTTGAATCACATGATACAGCGTCTTCAAAAAACAATATAAACAGATTCAGGATAACATCATAATATTTCACATCAGCACCAAAACTATGTAGTAGTGAAACTAATAAAAGAGCATAATTCCTAGGTTCTTCAGATGATAGAACTGAGCGAGTAATCATAAGTACAAACTTTATATTCCTTCGCGACATAGCTTCACAAGCCTCATGGTCTTAACAAACGAGACTACTCATAGTTGTACGATCGTATCCTCCAAAACCGTATGGCGGAAATTCTGGCGATATTATAGCGATCTTCGCAATACATCGCTTATTATCTTTGCTCATACATAGCGTAGTGCTATATCTTAATAATTAATTTTAGGCCATAAGCCTCAATTAGCTATTAAAGCCTCACTCTATTTGATGGAAAGAAAGTCTTGTTAATAATGCCTCTTAATACCTTCTCTAGAATTGTGTGTTGCAAGAACTATATGGAGGCTACGGATATATTGATCTTTCACTTAACATTCACCTTCTCTAAGTAATTAATCATAGTAATAGAATCCGTACATTTGCAACATTGCATTACATACCCGCACGGTATTAAAACCATTAACTATCGCTAATACTGAACTGAAGTACTGGTACTGAATCTCATCATTCATGGTTGCAATATGATACCATAAAATCCGTTGGAATATATAACAGATCGATTTGCTAAATCTAAGTAAAGTGGAATTACGTAGGCTTTCTTAAATGATACAACTTCAACAAGCTCTTTTAAAAGACCCCCATTTGCCAGGTTACGATTGAGTGTTCCAGGCATATAATACTTGATGCATAACACCTTGAATTTTAAAGGATCAGGAATATTAAATATAGAGGCGTAAGGTGTAAAGAAGTTCTCCGTCAATGCGATAGTTCCAATTATCAGGATTACAAGAAGATACAGCACTTTCAATGGAGTAGCCTTTTTATCGCTAAACACGAAGTTTAGCATTAATGTATTAACAATAACAGATATGAGTGCCGTATACACGTAGATGTATCTAGCAACAGCGTTTTCCAAGCCTTTCCAACCGAAATACCCAGCTATGAGAAAACTTAGTGCAGCAAGGAACGAATAAAGTAGTAGCGTATCAATGTATCGTATGTTAGAGTTCCTTATTTTCATACACATGAAAAACAACGTCGTAATTACTGTAAGAAGAAATGGAAGCGCATAAGCAATTGATGCAATTATAAAATCAAATGTGTAGACATACCTAAGAGATTGTTCTTCTACGGATGATGTTAATGGCCTTTCTAATAAACTTGCTTTTAAAGATTCTAAGAGTTGCTCATATCTATATGGAATCTCCCTGACAAGAGCATCCACTAGTTGAACGGTTGTTTGATAAAGCCATGTACCTGCAAAGACCATAAACGCTAAAAGTAGAGCTTTTCGAGCATGTTCCTTATAACCTTGGAGTACAAATGAAAACGCTGCCAGCAAGAGGTATGCTACGGAAAAGTATATTGATAGTCCATGAGCAATTAAAAGAGGCAATGATATCACAATCATTATAAACGTTTTAGAAGCGTACTTCCTATTAAGAAGGTTGGAAAAAAGTAAGTATAGAATTAAAGCGAATGATAGTAATCCAAAGGAACTGGGGATCAGGTTGAGAAATGGGTTTTGAAGATATATTGTAATTGTAGTTATCAATATAAGCCATGTAAAGTTTTCTGATGTGGTTTTTCTACGATTGCCGACAGCCTGGTTTAAAGTGCTATAAATAAGTATTAGGAGGATCAAAAAGCAGAGGAAAGCTGTTGTGACCGTCAATAGCCATGAGGTCCTACTCCCTATCCCTAATATTAATTTGACGAATAAGGCATTTAGCCACGGTACAGGGTATAGAACATAGTTTAGCCCTTCGCTTGAGTACATTTTAAGAACATCTATATTGCCCGCCTTCTCTATGTCATCTATATAATGCGTTCTTTGATCAGCAGCCCAACCTACTGGCAGAAGAAGATAAAAAGATAACATGTGCAAAATTATTGCCACCAATGAAAGTAAGATGAGGTGACATCTCCGCTTAATTCTAGAAAGCGCGATTAAAGAGAGAACAATTGTTAATGCAATAATGATATATGAATTGATAAATATGTTTAGATTAAAGTATATGAACAAAGAACTCAAATCTAATGCAAGCAAAAATAACAATGTAAATAGTGCTGCAAATAAACTTAGCGATCTAAACATAACTCATCACTAACACTATTGTAATACAAGGCTACTATTTTTTCATGACATCTCTCATCTTTAATTTATACAGCCCGCCTAGATATAGTTGTAATACTTTATTCCATGTCTTTATTGGTGCCTTCTTTGCTATAACTAGGCCTTTAATGAATGATTCTATTTTGTGCTTCTAGGTTTTCTGCTATTTCTTTTGATACTATTGCTGGTGTTCCCATGGCTAGCGCTTCTGCTGTGAATATGCTGAATGCTTCGTGCCTGCTTGGGTCTATAGTGTACCTAGCCCTTGATACTAGCTTCAAGTATCTTTCTCTAGCATCTGGGCTTGCTGAGTTAACTCTAGGTGAGTGTTACCCATTAATCCTACTCCCCACAACCTTAAACTTTATACATATTCAATATTTGGAGTGCTACCTCACTCCACGTCATAACTTCTTTCTTGCCTTCGACACCTAACCTGGTAGCGAGCTCTCTGTTTTTCGCTAGCATTATCATTGCTTCAGCTAATGCTTTAGGATCCTTGGGTGGGACTAGCAATCCGTTAACCATATGTTTGACTCTGTATGGTATTTCTCCTACTGCTGATGCTATTACTGGTTTTCTTCTTGCCCACGCTTCTGAGATAACTATCGAAAAGACCTCGACATAGTCGCACAGGCTTGGTAGTAGAAGTGCTATTGAGGCATCTAAAGCTCCTATCTTGGTCATCTCGTCCACGTACCCTAGAAAAATTATATTACTCTCTACTCCAAGTTTTTGAGCGAGCTTCCTGTAGGGTTTCTGTTCACCTGGACCTATAATAACTGCTTTAAGCTTTGGGTGCTTCTTCACAGCTATGCTCACGGCCTTAATCAATACATCTACACCCTTCAGCCTATGTAGTCTACCAATATACAAAACAAACGGCTCTCGAATTGCATACCTCTCTTTAAACTCCTCAGCCATGTTAGGAGCATTGACAGTCTCTTCACTAACGCCATCGGGTACGTGAAAAGCCGTAACTCCATACCTACTTCTCAAAATCTCGAGATCCCGAAAACTCTTAACAAGCCTGAGATTGGATAATGCAATAGCCTTGTTAAGCATGTGATTAGCGTAGAAAGGCCCTAGCAACCTCACTAAATAGTTTGGATGATCGTAGAGAGCATCGACAGCCATGAAGTACATAGCCGTTTTAACTCCTAGACTCTTTGCTTTTTCAACAACCTTAACCGTGAATAAACTGTTTTGGCTGTGACCATGAACGATATCAGCATCTCTAATAACCTTCTCCACATATTCTAAGGGGTATGTGAGGTCGGGGGAGAGAAACCTTAAAGCCTTTACCCTATGAACATAAACCCCATTTATAACTTCCTCTTTTGGTCTATCCTCAGCACCAAACCCGCTCGTAATTACATGAACCTCGTGACCCATTCTAGCAAGCTCTTCTGCAAGACTTTGAATGGCTCTCTCTAACCCTCCTAAAACAGGATAATAGTGTGTACTTACATGAACTATTTTCATTCCCTAACCCTAGTCGCCCTTATTATTCCTTGTATGCCTGAGAAACCGTTTAATAACGCATAACCCATTAGTATTGTGTAGCTGAGGATTCTTTTATGAATGGGGTAACGCCACTTATTCATGAAGTACGTGTGGTTTTTCCACTTCCAATACATCCTGTCCTCAAGACCCGAACCTCTATTCCCGCCGCTTTCAACAGCTAGATGGTATGCGTAAAACCTAGGTTCAAAAATTATTTTGTAGCCAAGTTCTCTTACCTGCCTTTGAAAGTCGCTTTCCTCTCTATATCCAGTGCCACCATAGTTCTCATCATAACGGATCCCGGCGCTTATAATTTTCTTTGCCTTTATGGCAAATAACTGTGGAGTATACTGTGCTTCTCTCGGGCCATGTTTTACATCGAGCACTATAAATCCAGTTAATCGTGTAAGAGCATCTGCCATATAAGGCAAATTTAGGTAGAAATCTGGATCTACTCTTCTCTTCTGCAAATTAATGACCTTACCACCTACAAGACCTATCAAAGGATGCCTAAGCCACAAAAGTGCAGGTACTAGCGAATGATCACCTGGATATATAAAGTCATCATCATACATAAGCAACACATCATTTTTGTTTAAATTATTACCTGCTAGCTCTAACACCTTATTACGCGCGCCTATTGAACCAAGTTTCTTATTTGTGAGCACGTAAAAAACTTCATAACCAGCATCTGTTATTTCATTAATGAGCTTCGCATATTCTTCATATTCTCTATTATTTGTCCCCTGAGCAATTACAATAAATCCTTGAACTACTCTACTATTAAAGAAATATTTTATAGTATACCGTAACACTATACCTCTATCGCATGAAGGAATGCCTACAAAAACTTTGGCAACCATACTTGCTTTTCACCTGCTTTTCCCAAGCTATTTCCTTTGCCCACAGGTTTCTAATTGCTGCTATTACAAGGTATAGTTGTGTTGCTATCCAAGTCCTGTAGGGCTTGTATGCTAGCAGGAGCAACCCAAGGGCTATTAGCCCCAGGGCTATCGTGGAGCCTTCTACCGCTGTGTAGAGTAGGGTTAGAGTTACCGCAACGAGTATCCAGGGGTTGAATAGGTGTAGGTGTGCCTCGGCTACTAGCACCCAGCGTAGCCTGGGCGGCGCCTTGCGCAGATACCTTAGTGTTGCCGCGAAGTGCTGGACTAGGTGCTGGGCCCTCCTAACCCTCCACTTATGGTAGCCTCTACCAGGCACCCCCTCAACACACCACGCGTTGTCAACAGCTATGGACCTGTACCCCATCAACGCTATCCTGGTGGCTGTGTGGCTGTCATCCGAGCCGAGGCTGGTGGGGAAGCCCCCGAGCTCTTCTAGAAGCCTCCTCCTAAACGCGGCTAGCTCACCGTGGAAGACAGGGGTCGAGTGGGCCTTGCTCTCAGCGAGCCTGACAACATTGTAGTAGCCGCGGTACCCCTCCTCAACACCCGCCACACCCCCGCCAGCAGGCTTCTTGAGGCATGTCACAGCACCCACAGAGGGGTCTCCGAGCCAGGATACAGCGTTGGATAAGGCGTCTCTTGAAGCCCACCTCGCGTCAACGTCGGTTATAACCACGACCTCCCCGCCCGCATGCTTCAAAGCCTCGTTCAAGGCGAGGGCCTTACCCCTCCTCACAGGCTCCCTGATAAGCGTGACCCTCAGCCCCGGGTTCCTCCGAGCCCACTCCTCCACTCTCCCAGGCGTCCCGTCAGTGCTAGCTGAGTCGACCACGATGACCTCAAGTAGCTCCCTCGGGTAGTCCTGGCCAGCCAGGTCGTCCAGCTTCCCCTCTATAAACCCGGCCTCATTGTATGTCGGGACTATAACCGAGACCCTCGGCTTGTACCCGGGATCCCTCCTAACACCCCAGGGCTTCCAAAGCCACCTCTCCTTCAAGTAGTAATAGTAGGCTAGGGGGAAGCCGAAGTGGGCCAGCGCCAAGCCCACTCCTAGCAGCAACAGTATGTCCCGGAGCATGATCCACGGATGCTACGGCGGCTTAGGCCCCCTCCCGTCAGCCAGCTCCCCGCCAACACCCCAGTTCTCCCTGGGGATCTCGTGTATCACCACCTCCACAGCCTCCCTCGGTATCCCAACCTCCTCGAAGACTCTCGTAATACCCTTCACTATCCTCTCCTTAACCTCCCTCGGCCTGCCACTCCACATGTACACGTGGACTATGGGCATACCCTACACCAGGATACCCCACCTTTGCCCCTGTTTAATATAGTCTACCATGCAAAGCCCCCTCTAGAGGCTGGGGTTTCGGGGAGAGTAACTGGGGTGCTCACTACAATGCGTCTCTTCATATTCAAGCCCTAGCCCCGCTATCCAAGCCTACAGGCCCTTGGACTCTCAGCCCCAGGCTCTCCAGCAACCGCCTCCTCTTTAGTATCTCCCCGTCTAATGTAGCAAACACTTCTACGAGCCCTCTCCTAGCCAGCTCTAACACGTTGGCGATGTGCATTACATCCAGGGTTCTAAGCTTCAATTCGAGAGCGAGATCGATTGCTTTCCTATACACGTGAAAAACATTGCTCCCGCCGGTTAATTCCACCCTAGGCTCGTCTTCGACGATAACAGGCTTCGCGTACTCCAGTATATCTTTGACGAGCGCGCGTGCCCTCCCCTTTTCATCCAAGATCATGTAGTGCGGGGGCATCTTATACTTTGATAAGTTTCTAACCACAACAGAATACAACTCCAGGAGTGTTAGCGGGGAAATATATATCCTCCTCCCCATGCTCTCCAACCGCTTGAAGACCTCTACTGAAATTGGGTGGTTCTCCTCCTCATCGAAGTAGTAGCTGATCAACATATTAGTGTCCACGTAGGCCACTACTCTCCCCTAACCTCCCCCACAGCCTCCACGGCGTTGAAGCCCGGCTGAGCCCTAGCCTTGAAGCCGCCGGCCCTAGCGATCTCCACTATGTAGCCCGCAAGCTCATCCCCGGATACATCCGTGGCACCAGTCCACTTCACCACCACCGGGATACCGGGTAGGCTTCTCTGGAGCTCTAAATTCACCTCCAACGCCCTCCTAGCATCCTCCTTCAAGGCGACGAAGCATACTAGCCCCCAGCCAGGATCCTCGACCACGCTTATCGAGTACTCAGCCACGCCTAGAAGCTTTAATCCCTCCGCTACAACCCCCTTAACATATTCCACTACACTATCCTCGAATACCTCGGTGAGAGTCCTACCCAGTGTTGACACGGTAGTCAGGGAAGATGATACTACGCTAACAACGCTATCTGGGAATATTTTAAACTGCTGGAGCAACTGCGGTATTGAGGAAACATACTCTAACCCCAACAACAGTGGCGTGCTAGTACCCCCCTTGACCATTTCTACCAGCCTTAAGTCTATCAACCACCTTCCTAATAGATTCAGCTACCTCCTTGACCTCGCCTGAAACCCTCTTTTTCTCGCTGGCCGGTAGGGTAAGCGGGTTTTGGAATGTTGAGGATATGGAGACCAATTTCAGCAGAGACGCCATAAACTCCCCGTAAACCTCCCCCGGCAGTTTATTATATAAGTCTCGGAGCTTCTCCGGTGTGAATAATCCCCTTAGAAACTCGTCGAACCTCTTACCGGTAGCCTCCTCAACTTCAGCAATAGCGAGGAGCACCCGGGCATACGCCTCCAGCAAGTCGACTACTGCTCCAAGCGTTTTGCCTTCAATTGAGCCCACGGCAAAGACCCTTTGAATACAAGTTTGCCTACCGGGATTTTATGCATTGTCTCCAATGCTGGGAAGCTAGATTTACATTAAGGGTTGTACCAGTAGCGCTATGACCGATACTGCTGTCCCCGCCGAGAGAACTCCATCCAACCTTGCTGGGGCTAGCCGTGCTCCTCCTCGTTGGGTTCCTCCAGCTCTACTAGCCCTCCCTTCTTGAACTCCTCTATTACTGTCTCAAGCTTGACGGGGGCCTTGGGCTTCTCCTTGAAGCCGAGTATCCTGAAGCCCCTTGCCTTCAAACGGCTGAATGCCCCGGGCCCGATCTCGTATACTATTACTGTTGAGACCTTCCTCGCGGACAGCGCCTCTGCTATGGCCTCAGCCCTACCTCCGCCCTCGAGCCTTAGACCCGGGTTGTCGAATACCTCGACCACTCTCCACCCATCCGAGGCCTCTACTACCGCGAACTTCCCGGCTCTCCCGAAGTGGGGTATCAGGTAGATGCCTCCCCTTGACTCTGCGACTGGCAGGGCGACCTTCATGACCTCAACCGTAGAACCTGTATATCGTCGGGGAGTTTAAGTAGAATATGCCTAGCGTAAGCAGCCTGCCAGCGTTCCTGACCAGCTCCCCCAGCCTACCCCAGTACTCCCTGAGGGAGAGTAGCGCACCGTAGAATAGGGCCCTACCCTTAAGGCCCGCGAGCTCTATCTCTAGGAATATCCCCTTGAGAACCCCCTCGAGCACACGGGATTTAATAAGCCCCCACCTCCTTAAAGCCAGGATCAAACCCCTGCTCTCCAGGGGGAGCCTGCCCCACACGCCTAGGCGGAGGGCCTTCCTAAAATACTTCTCCACCAGGGAGCCCGTGATCCTCGATGGGAGGAGTATCTCGGCTACAACCCTCCTAGCCTCAGCTACAACGACCTCGCTCAAGCCCTCGCTAGCCTTCTCCACAAGGCCCTCCGCTACAAGCGTCATGGAGGATGCGCCAGCAAGAATTATCCAAGGGTTGATCAAAGTTAAAAACATTGAGAGCGAGCCCTCCAACCCATTAGTTTCAGCCGGGTGGCTTCTTCAACACCCTCACTGTGTGAAGGGGTTTAATGGAGGAGTTCCTGGCTACAGCCCTCTCACTCATGGTGACGTTAGCCGGCTTCAGCCTAGTGCTAGCCTCAGTCTACAACGCCGAGAACACTGTAGAGGGAGTCGGCTTCGAGCAGGGTAGGCTCGTCTACGTCTCCTACACAGGGGGCTACGTCTACGCCTTCTACCAGGGTGTCACCGTGGGTTTGAAAAACCCCGTGGAGGTCTACGCCAACGGCTCCTGGGCTCCCTCGACCACACTATACAACGGGGCCTTGATCAGGGCCCCAAGCAGCGATGGGAGGCTTGTAGTCGAGACCAATGGAGGCCCCCTGGTGGCCTCTCCATGAGGTCTGTCAGCACTATCGTCGGCTTATACCTGGCTTTGATAGCCATGCTCGCCGTGGGGCTGGCCTTCGCGGGAAAGCTAGGGGAGTTCTCAAGCTACTTCAACAACGCTGCCAGTAGAGCCGAGGAGGTTTTAAGCGAGGAGGCCAACCAGCCCCTGCTGACGCTGGCGCTGGAGGGGGACGTTTTATACCTGAACGTGACCCCTCTCAGAGCTTTCAACGCGAAATACCTGATCCTGGAGTTCGCCAACAACACCCTAACGGTTAGAGAACTGGGGGAGCTAATCTACAACACGACCCTGATACCCCTCGTCTACAACTACAGCGGCGAGGTCTTCAAGCCTATCCTGGTCACGGGGAACGGGGTCGCCTACGTCTACACGCCGGGGAGGGACCCATTGTTGACGAGCCTGGATCCGGGTCTAGCAGGTAAGATCTACGTGGACCCAGAGGTGGTTTCAGCCCTTAGGAGCCTGGCGCTAAGGGGGGCGGGCGCCTTGAGGCAGGTCTACAACCCCCTCTCGAACAAGAGTGTTATAGTTGTAGCTGGTTTAAGCCCGCTGAACTACACGAGGGTGGACGCGGGGCTGAGTCTAACCCTCAACTTCAGGATAGGGCAGGTTGTCAACTCCTCCACAGGCGAGCTCTGCCCCGCGCTCTTCCTAGACAGCCCGCAGGGGGCAACCACCATCACTCTCTTCTGCCCCTTCCTGCAAGCCGGCTTCTTCGATATGACAGCCTACTACGGGAGGCTTAACATAAGCGGCTACCCAATCGACTTGTATGTCGAGGCGTTCGGGTCTTACAGGGGGTACGCGTACTACTGGTACCCCCAGCCCTCGGCGGGCACTATAGTACCGGTGTCAGCCCTATACGTTGCGCTGAGGTTCAAGCCCCTTGGCTACTACACGGTTGTCTTAAACGGGTCGGCGAGCCTAAGCCTCACCGTCCCCGGCTCGCTCACAATACCGTTCTACTCGCCCTACACCAACGTCTGCGACACAATACTAGACGACTACCTGGGTTACCCCGCCCTAACACCGGTTGTGCTAGCCCCCTCCTCCACCTTCACGGCGAACGCCTCCTTCAGAGGCTACGTTAACGCGACGAACATCTACGGCGGCTTCAACCAGACTAGGCAGTACCAGTTCACGAACGCCACCCTGATAGGTGGGCCAGCCCCCTCATACCCCGGCTCATACCAGCCCTTGTACACAGCCTACGCGGGAGGCTTCTTCAAGACAAGCGACTACATCGTGATACTCGCGGGGGGCACATACCTCCTCCCACAAGGCTTAGTCAACCCCTCGAACCAGGTACAGTTCAACGCGACTATCACACTGGATACAGCCATATTCATACAAGACCCCTCTCTCAGCATAGACGTGCCCGAGGCAAGCATTATTCAACTAGGCGGTCTAGTAGACTACAGCACCCCCAGCATCCATGCCCGCTCCTGGTACAGCCTCCTAAACTACCTCACACTAAGCTACTTGAAACCCGGGGCCTACGCCGTGGTGGACGTGGGGGGGTCATACTCAACAACGCTAAACCAGGGCGAGCCGACCGTGGTCTACTCTCCAGGTAGGCAGCTTACCCTGATAGAGCCCCTGGCCGTTGTTGCGGTTGAAACCCTGTGGAACACCTCCTGCACCGGCGTGAACATAACCCCTACGATAGGGGCGC
>Ga0209739_100193_pt1 | contig 27145 bp, 29 predicted proteins | sample JossMetagenome_2_FD_184729 | JGI IMG/M metagenome (GOLD analysis project Ga0209739, IMG submission 184729) | Hot spring sediment microbial communities from Joseph's Coat, Yellowstone National Park, USA - JC3_ASED (SPAdes) (version 3) | ecosystem: Environmental > Aquatic > Thermal springs > Hot...
GAATACGCCCCGAACACATAATCGTGGATAAAAAGCCGTTCCAAGACAGCTATCAAGTAGAAGTCTTCGTAACAGAGCCCCTGGGCTCAGAGACAATAATTGACTTCAAGCATGGAGACTCAATATTGAAAGCTAAATATCCCGGCCACTTCGAAGCTACTCCCGGAGAAAAAATTTACATAGGCTTCCAGTACCAGCACATACACATCTTCGACAAAGCAACTGGAAACGCAATAATATAAAAAAGGAAAATTGTTAATTTTGCAAAGCTATTTTGCCTCGTCCTCGAAATCAAAGCTTCCTTTTCCATAGCCTTTAACGGTAACCTCGACTACGACTTTATGCTTGCCTGGCGAAAAGTTGCCAGGCACAATTATTTCGACGTCTGTCCCAACGGGAATCTCAAAAGTGTTTGTCTCGGACACGTCTGAAGACTTTACCGTCTTGTCGCCGACCTTTATTGTTATCTGGCTCGGGTCAATATCCAACCCGTCTATTTTTAGCCTCAAAGGCTCGTTTACCGTGGCAGTTGCAAGGCTATTCCTAAGCTTAAACGAGAGTGCACCTCCCTCGATCTTCATGCTTCCCTTGACATAGAGCCTTCTTAAAAGTGCTTTCGGAAGATAGGCCATTGCAACCAAAAATATTTGTAAACTAAAAAATTTATACTTTTCCATGAATCAATAATTATGCCTGGGAAAAACTTTCTACTAACGGGTCACAGGGGGGCACCAGTCTTCGAGCCAGAAAACACTCTGCCCTCGTTCCTGAAAGCCGTCGAGTGTGGCGCCACAGGGATTGAGTTCGACGTTAGAATAACTAAGGACGGTATACCAGTTATTTCCCACGACGACGAGCTAGAAAGAACACTAGGCACAAACCAAAAAATCAGCGAGACCACATATCCAGAGCTTCTACGCCTCAGCATACAGGGCAAAGCAAAGATACCTACACTACGCGAAGTTCTCGCACTGGCAAAGGGAAGGCTCAGCGTAGACATAGAGCTGAAGGTGACAGGGGCAGAAAGAGAAGTCGTGGACGCCATACGGGAACTCGACATGATCGACGATGCAATCGTTACATCCTTCATCCCAGAGGCAATTAGACGCGTGAAAAACCTCGAGCCAAGACTGAGTATTGGAGTGCTACTGGAGGAATGGGACGACGAGTACCTAGAAATAGCGAGAAACCTGGGGGCAGAAGCCATACTCCCCTACTACGAGACATTCGACGAAGACTTGGTATCAAAGATAAAGTCAAATGGCTACAAGATTATCACGTGGACGGTAGACGACCCCAGCACTGCCCAGAAACTCTTAGACATGGGCATCGAGGGCATAATAACAAACAATCCGTGCGCTCTAAGACACATACTTCACAAGAAGAGTCCATGAAAATGTCAAAATTTTTCCCAGCCAAACATCTCAGCATTCTTCTTTTAGCCTTAATCTACCCTCTACCCTTAGCGCCTGGTCCACGCCTAGCACCATAGAAATCCTAGAGCTAAAAACAAGCATTAGCATGCGCGCTCTAGTAGGTTTTCTAACTCCTCTCTGAGAGCAGGTTAAGGTTAAATCCTGACGAGGTCTTCACCAATGAACTTTTTGTACCATTTCTCGAACTCGCTTCTCGAAGCTACATGTAACTCTATTGGTGCATCTATTTGAGCATAAACCTCGGCTTTAACCATGTATTCTTCTTCCCTGTCTGGTCTGTCGTCCAATACAATAAGGATATCTATATCGCTTGTAGCCGTGTAATTTCCTTTCACCGTAGACCCAAAAATGTATATTTCGGCATTGGGCCATCTGTATAAAACAATTTGTTTGACTTTCTCTGCTATCTCCTTATAATTCTCCAGGCTCTTAAAATGCCTGTATCCTGTCATTATGACTTTTTCAGACTCTCTCGACAACATTTCTAAATACCTCCTTGACGAATTTCAGCATTTCACCGACTTCTTCTTTCTCATATCTCCTAGGCATGTATCTTGCCCCTATATAAGCGTCCTCAATCTTTGTTATCATAAGTATGTTTTTACCCTCGAATAGAACCTCTAACCCGCTTGTGACATTAGCTAAAAGCCTAATAAGCGTCATTGGGGAGTGTGTTCTTGGGTACATTCCCGTTTTCACCAATAGCTTGTATTTTAAAATCAACTGGCAGTATTGCTCCAAGTTGAAGACTGAGAGATCATATACTCCTTTCTGAAAGAGTTCCTCGGCGTTCCTTAAAAATGCTTCAGCATGCTCCCTCAAAATTTCAGCCTCCTCAAAACTCACACTCGACCCTAGGTATTAGTTGCTGGAACGATATAAATCTAGTCTCTACAGGCATAATGAATGTCGGGAAAAACCTTAATAAGTCTTTTATATCCATTAAGTTGGGATGACGACCAACCGGAAGGCTTGCGGAGGCATGAAGAGTGCGGCCGTAGCTGACTTCTAACATTAATATTTCCCTGTAAAAGAGAAAAATTATATACTTTTACTGGTCATCGAAAAGCGTGAAGGTCCTAGTAACAGGTGGAGCAGGATTCATTGGTAGCTTCTTAGCCGAAAAGCTCCTACAAAAAGGCTTCGAAGTAAAGATTCTCGATAATTTTTCCACTGGGACTTTGAAGAACCTATCTCACATTCAAGACCAAGTCGAAATAGTCAGAGGAGATATAAGGAGTCCACAAGACCTAGAAAAGGCAATAAATGGAGTAGACGCAGTTTTCCATTTTGCGGCTAACCCAGAGGTCAGGATTGGCGATCCAGGAGAACACTTCGAACACAACATCCTTGCAACTTATCTCTTGCTAGAGACCATGAGAAAGAAAAATGTAAAAGATATTGTTTTTGCCTCGTCGAGCACTGTCTATGGCGATGCACAAAAGCTACCAACGCCAGAGGACAGCGCTTTAAAGCCTATCTCTGTCTATGGCGCATCCAAGCTTGCATGCGAGTCACTAATCTCGTCCTATGCACACACGTACGGGTTCAAGGGTGTGGCTCTCCGCTATGCAAACGTTGTGGGTCCCCGGGCCACAAGAGGGGTCATTAAAGACTTTATCCTTAAGCTCAAGGCTAACCCGAGGGAGCTCGAAATACTTGGAGACGGCACACAGACAAAGAGCTATATCTGGATAGACGACGCGGTCGATGCTACTATTTTCGCTTGGGAGAGAACCATCGAAGGCTTCGAACCTTACAACGTGGGTAGTATAGATGCAATTTCCGTCAAAGAAGTCGCAGACATAGTGGTAGAGGTTATGGGTCTCAGGGACGTGAGCTATAGGTTTACAGGCGGAGTAATGGGTGGGAGAGGCTGGGTGGGAGACGTTAAATACATGCACCTAGACATAGCGAAGCTACAGAGAATGGGGTGGAGTCCAAAGTATTCCAGCAGGGAAGCCGTGAGAAAAGCGGCAATGAGCCTTGTAAGGGAAATTGGCACTAAATAAGCCCTACTTGCTTGGTTGCTGTGGAGCATCTTCCTTTGCAAATTCCTTGAAAGCCCTGTGAAGGAAAAACAGTTTCTCTTTGTCGAGTAGGCCCTCATGCTTAAACATCCTCGTGATTTTTCCATTTTCCCTAATCATGAAGAAGACCGTTGGAGAGATGTGGACATCGAATACTTCAAAAAGCTTTTTCGCGTATTCAGATGCGCATAGCTTCGCGAACCAGTCGCAGAGAACAACAATTAGGGTGGGTCTAGGTGGGTCTAGGGATTCTACGAAGCTGAACCATTCTTGGTCGAATTTTCTGCATGCGGGGCAACTTGAATTGTCGAAGTATATCACGTAGTATCCGTTCTCCTTGAATGGCAGTTTCTCTTCTAGCCTCCAAGTTTTTTTCTCGAAATCATACACGTATACGCCGTTGGGGCAAGATGGTCCAGGCTTGCATTCTTTTTCCGCAGACACATCTACAGAAAAACTTCTATGCTTTTAAAAATTCTGATGGAAAGATTCACATCAAATATTCGTAAACATTTGCAACAGTGGCTGATAGAACGTATTGGCAACGGTGCTCTTTAATAAAAAGTCTAGGGCTATGAATACGAGAGACCAGAAGAGGAGTCTCTTAATATCCTTCTCAACGGTAAACCTGTGTTGAAAGATAATTATGTAGCTGAGCCTCGACAAGGCAACTCCCAAAAGAACATAGCCCACAACACGTAGCAAGGCATAAATCTGCCATGAGAGCAAGACGACGCCGAGGAGATGTTCAGGTTTTGCATGTAGCATCAGGACCCCCACGTAGTAATTCATGTAGTTTAGCAGGACGGCTCCAAGGAAAAGTCCAAGCAAACCTACACTTGCAAAGGATAAAGCCGTAAAGACAGCAATTTCTCTAATCTTTGGTATCATAAAAAGGGAAGGGTCACCCTCTGGCCCCCTCCCAGTCCTTATCCATTCAAACATCTCGGAAACATAGGCCTCGCCATTAATAATGCGGCCAGAGACCAGGCTTCTCTGAGAGATAGTGGCAAAAATTATAGCCAATGACACGGCTATAGCCCACAGGAACACAAGTAACGCGGCATATCTAAGTTCGCCACGCCTAATCGCTTTAAAATAGAAAGGATACACCGCTAAAAGCTGGACAAGCGGCAACAAAAATGGGTTTATGCCTGCCAAGACAAGGCCGAGAAACGTTGCAAAAAGACCAGCCGAGAAAACTGTAGCCGTCTCTTCAATGGCTGAATGGGACACCATACATACTCCTAGGTAGTTCCAACTTTTATTTTTATTTCTCGACAAGGGGCGAAAAAATTAATAAAGTTAAAAAGAATTTCTTATGAGAGACTAATGCCGCTTGTAATCGTAAAAGAGCTATCTAAAAAGTTTGGAGAGTTCTACGCACTTAAAAATGTCTCCTTCGAAGTAGAAGAGGGAGAAATATTTGGACTAATAGGCCCCAACGGTGCAGGCAAGACAACCACTTTCCGAATCCTGTCAGGTCTAATTCCTCCGACATCGGGGCGCGTAGAAATCATGGGCGAGAAGCCTGGATCCCCACGTCTAAAGCGTGTAGTCACATATCTCCCAGAAGACGCAGGGACATATAGAAACCTGACTGGCTACGAGTTCCTAAAGCTGATCTCAGAGATATATTTCGGCAAGACACGCGAGGCAGAGGAGGCTTTGGAGCTCGGCTTAAAGATAGCTTCTCTCGGCGACAAGATCCACGAGAAAATGAAAAACTATAGTAAGGGTATGAAGCGCAGGATACAGGTAGCAAGAACCCTTATGGTTAAGCCTAGACTCGCCATACTTGACGAGCCGACGGCTGGACTCGACGTGATACATTCAAAAGAGATCAGGGAAACCTTACTTAGCTTCTCACGCGAATTCGGCACAACAGTCTTAGTCTCAAGCCACAACATGCTCGAAGTCGAGAATCTATGCGGGAAAATCGCAATGATAAACAAGGGAAGCATTGTTCTAACAGGCAGTGTAAAAGAGCTCCTCGAAGAGAGAGGAGCTAGAAACCTGGAAGAACTATTCTTTATTGTCGCGAAGCAAGGTGAAGCCGCATGATCCGCGCGCTAGTTCTCAAGGAGGTAAAAGATCTCCTAAGGGATCCAAGAATTCTCCTACCCTTTATCCTTTCGGCCGTTGCCATGCCCGTCATTGCTCTAGTGATCTTGTTACCAATGCAGTCAGCGGTTCAGCAAGCAATCTCTGGCGCAAAGACTGTAGCGGTCCTCGACCTAGACAAGACGACATATAGCCAAGGACTCATAAGATACCTAGAAAACAAAGGAGTACAAATAATTGGGGTCACCGGGGATCCTCAACAAAAACTACAAGAAATAGCCAACAGCCTCGCAAAACAGAAAATTAGTGTTCTACTAGTAATCAACAGAGGCTTTGGCGAACAAATAGCCGAGAAAAAACCGGCAAAAATACAGCTCGTCAGCATTATCGAAGAACTGTCGATGTTTTCAGGCATCGAGGTAACCCCCATCCAGCAACTTGTAAATGACTACGTTCTCGGTCTCCTTATCAATGGAACAAACCTCACTTTAGAACTTGTAAAAAACCCTGTGAACGTCACATCAGTGACTTATCTTTCCTCAAAGAACTTACTGTTCCCCTACGGTCCAGCCTTCATGGTTAGTTTTTCCCTCGCAGCGCTCTTTGTACCGCTAATCGTAATGGGCATAGCAATGACAGTAATGCAGATGTCTGCAACATCCATGGCCGTTGAAAACGAGGAAAGAACACTTGAGACACTTTTAACCCTACCAGTTTCAAGCACACAGATACTCGTCTCAAAGCTTCTAGGAATGTTTATAGTCTCACTCGTCGGCACAGTTTTCGAAGTCATCGGCCTTATTCTCTATTTCGGCACGCTGTCCTACGCCTTTAGCCTTCCAACGCCCAATGCACAGGCCCTCATAGGTATGCCGACAAGTCTCTCAGAGGTGGTGCCAGCAAGTGGTATACCTCTTCTAGCACTGAGCCTAATCTTATCACTATTCTTCTATGCCTCAATTGGAGTAATAGTCGGGGCCCTAAGCAGAGACGTTAGGATAGCAAATACACTCATGAGCCCCATAGGAATAATATTCATTGTACCAACTTACCTCATCGTCTTTGCACCCTCTAGCTTCTATGGGCCAGCCGTGAGAGCTCTCCTCTACGTACTCCCCATAACCCAGCCAACCATTATGGCCAGAGACATGATAGCCTCACAACTACCACCAGAAACACCAGTCTACCTCTTAGCATCTTTGCTCTTCTCTCTTATATTAATCTATATAGCTGGAAAATTATTCTCAATAGAAACTCTGTCATCACTACAATCTAGAGTTGAAAGATTAACTTTAAGGATAAAAAGAAAGAGATAAAGAAATGAATAAAATTTTATGTAGAGAATTTAATTATAAATATTCACTATTATTTACAGAATATAATATTTATTTCATTTAGTAAGACTACTTAAATGATTGAAAAACTTAGTGAATAATCCTTATTAAGGGTTATAAGCACATGTAATTTGCTATGAGCCAACAAAAAAGTGTAATTCAAAAGAGCACCGCAATATTTCTCATAGTTTCCCTACTTGTAGGCCTCGTTATAGGATACTTTATTGGCTCTGCTACTGCTCCCGCTCCAACGCCTACAGGAGAAGTCGTGCCAAAGTCCCAGTACGACGAGCTACAAAAACAGGTAGAATCTCTCAAACAACAGCTACAGCAACTCTCCGCACAGCAGGGAGGAAAACCTGTCGAAATAGTCATAACTGCTTGGACCCAGGGGCCAGAAAGAGAGTCAATATATAGACACCTTAACCTTGTCGAAGCGGCAAACAGGCTGAACCAGATATTCCAAGCCACAGGCGTACCCGCCACTGTAAAACTTGAGGGAGACTTCTCGACAGCCCAGTGGACTGACTACAGGAAGAAAGTTTTCCTTGCACTAGAAGGAGGAACAGGGCCATGCATCTTCCAGATGGAACACGTATGGTCAGCAACGCTCGCAGAGAACGGATGGATAATTCCACTTGACAGCTATGTAAAGAAATACTGGAACTGGACCTATTACGACATAATACCTGGGCTGTGGAACTCAGTGACATATAAAGGTCACATATGGGGAATACCCCAAGACACAGAGGCAAGGCCTATCTTCTTCAACAAGCTGTTACTCAAGAAGTTAGGCTGGACTGATGATCAGATCAATGCTTTGCCAGAGAAAATAAAGAATGGAGAATTTACTCTACAGGACATGCTAATGGTCGCTAAGGAAGCAGTAGATAAAGGAGTTGTTCAGCCCGGATACGGCATATGGCACAGGCCCTCTGCGGGCCCAGACTGGCCGATAGTATACTTGGCGTTTGGCGGTACACTGTATGATGACGCATCAGGCAAGCTTGTGGCAGACATGAATGTATGGAAGAAGGTATTTGACTGGTATTATCTAGCCTCAATGCAACAGTACAAAGTAATATCGGACAAGATAACCTCACTAGACTTCAATAGGGATGTCCACCCAACCGTTGTCTCAGGCAAGGTTCTCTTCTGGATGGGTGGAATATGGCACAAGGCACAATGGATTGGGTCATTCAACTTGTCTGAGGACATGTTCTGGAAGATGTTCGGCTTCGCGCTTTACCCAGCAGGAGAGAAGGGACTAAAACCAGTGACACTCTCCCAGCCGCAGGCATACTTCATATCAAAGACATGCAAGTATCCGGAAGTTGCATTCCTAATAATAACGTTAGCAACTGACCCATACCTCAACTCTCTGCATGACGTTAAGAGTGCACACTTGGCCATCCTATATAGCCAGCTTTCAAGCCCAGTATACACACAGGACAAATTCTTGGCTATGACCGGATACATGGTTGAGTACGCGAAATATCAGCCAATGCATCCAAGATGGGGCGACTACAACACAATAATCTTCAATACAATTAAGGGAATAGAAACCGGGCAACTCAACTCCGACCAAGCGTTGCAGGTATTTGAGCAGAATCTGAGATCGACACTCGGAGATGCAATCATCATCAAAAAGTAACAAACAAAAAATTATTTTTCTTTTTTAGGTGAAACCAGAATGGTTCAAAGAAACATTGCGAAATATACCACAATGGCTATAATGCTATTGCCAGCCGCCATAATAATCATTGTTTTTCTCATTGCACCATCAATACTTACAATCCTAATCTCCCTTACAAACCTGGACTATAGATTCAGATGGGAATGGGTAGGTCTTTCGAACTATTACAGATTTCTGTCCGATCCTAATGCTCCTATTTTTATCAGGAATACCATAATCTTCGTTGCTGGGACATTGACATTTAACGTTGGCGTAGGACTACTTTTGGCGCTTCTCTCGACACATATACATGACACGATTGGAACCTTTTTGAGGGCTGTCTGGTACATGCCTAGGGTGCTTCCAAGCGTCGTATGGGCATTTGTAATGATGTGGATGTTCTCGCCTATGGATACAGGCTTTCTCAACTCTCTACTGAAATATATGGGTGGTAAGCCTGTACCCTGGACTTTCCAGTACTACTGGCCCTTCCTTTTTATTGTGAATGGTTTTATTGGTTGTAGCCTGGGAATGGTGATATTCAGTAGTGCCATAAAATCCATCCCACAAGAATTAATTATGGCGGCGAAGGTCGATGGTGCTTCTGGTCTAACAATCGTTAGGAGGATCATATTGCCCCTTATCAAGTGGCAGATAGCATTTGTAGTCGCCTACCAGACCCTCTCCCTGCTTGCATCATTTGAATACATTCTTTTGACGCTTGACGGTGGGCCAGGCTACTACTCTACAGAAGTATTGATCCTACAGGCATACCACTTGGCTTTTGGACAATATTTGGCGGCAATGAGGTTTGGATATGCTGCTGTTTTTGTCACGATACTTCTTGTTGTTGGTCTCGTGCTTTCGATTGTTTATTGGAAAGTTTTCAGGCTAAAGGAGCTCATGATTGAGCCCAAGCTCGAGTAGGTGATGCAGATGGTGAAAGCTAAAAGTTTAATATTAAATATGGTTGGCCTGCTAGTAGCTTTGATACCGCTCGTACCCATAGGACTGTTGGTTGCCCTCGCTTTTAGCGAGAGCCAGGTACAGCCCCAGGGCTTCACAACCAAAAATTTTGACTTCTTGAAAACAGGGACGCTTTTTGCTAATGACCCTGTATACAGCAAACTTTATCCCAATGTATACTCTGTGGCATTGAACACTTTCCTACTAGCAGTTGGCAACATGTTAATAGTTGTGCTTATCTCTTCAATGGCCGGATACATAATATCAAGGTACAGCTTCAAGGGTAGAAGCGCACTGCTAGGCTCCTTCCTGGTTATTCACGGGGTGCCAGCTTCTGTCCTCCTTATAGCCCTCTACTACATGCTGAAGAGCCTCGGGCTCTTGAATACCCTCCTAGGCGTGATTCTCGTAAAAGTTGCAGTGGATACTCCTCTAGGTGTATGGGTTCTGAAAGGCTTCTATGACAGTATTCCTTGGGACATCGAGATCGCTAGCCTTGTCGACGGCGCAAGCCGCCTCGGAGCATTCAGGAGGATAATGCTTCCACTAGTTGCCCCTGGAATATTCGCCGTAGGCCTGTTTTCGTTTCTAAGCGGATGGGGAGAATACATCTTTGTCTACACGTTTATCCAGTCTTCAAAGAACTGGACATTCTCAATGCTTATCCAGAGCCTTGTAGGCGAGATGGGCGGGATAAACTTGGCGTTGATTGCGGCGCTCAGCATGATTTATTTAGTACCAGTCATAATCCTGTTCGTAGTTGGTGAAAAATATCTGGTTCGTGTCACAATTGGCGGTATAAAGGGGTGAGTTGAATGGTAAAAGTTACTCTTGAAAATGTTTCTAAAAGCTTTAAAGGTGGCGTAAACGCCGTCAAAAATCTAAACCTTATAATAAACGACAAAGAGTTTATGGTTCTTCTAGGCCCATCAGGATGCGGCAAAACAACAACCTTACTGTTGATTGCAGGTGTATACAAGCCGTCATCAGGATACATCTATTTTGACGACAAGATAGTCAACGACTTAGAGCCAAAAGACAGAAACATAGGCATGGTTTTCCAGAGCTACGCCCTGTACCCACACATGACGATATATGATAACATTGCTTTCCCGCTTAGACTAAAGAAGCTCCCCAAAGACGAGATAGATAGAAAAGTCAAGCAAGTTGCATCGATGCTCAGGATTGACAACCTTCTTAATCGTTACCCACGCCAGCTCAGCGGAGGACAGCAACAAAGAGTAGCCCTAGCCAGAGCAATAGTTAAAGAGCCAAGCCTATTCCTTATGGACGAGCCCCTCAGCAACCTAGATGCCAAGATACGTGTAGAGGTAAGAGCAGAACTAAAAAGGCTTCAGAAGGAACTGGGCATCACAACTATATATGTTACCCACGATCAGGCGGAGGCACTAAGCTTGGCAGATAGAATAGCAGTAATGAATGAAGGCATACTCCAACAAGTAGGATCCCCAGACGAACTCTACAGCAGGCCCGCTAACACCTTTGTAGCTAGTTTTATAGGTGCACCGGCGGCAAACATCATAGACGCAAACATAGTCGAAGAAAAAAATGCGATGTATTTTGAGATGCTTGGAACAAGGTTCCCAATGCCCAGAGACTACGCAGAAGTACTGAAAAACGAAACAAAAGTATACTTCATGGTTAGACCAGAAGATGTAAGGATAGTTGAAGGCAAAGGTTTCTCTGTATACTCAATCGAGTGGCTTGGACGTGAAGCCTTCGCACACGTTAAGGCTCCAGATGGAACACTTCTCAGAGTGATACTTCCACCCGAGTCTAAGCTAACGATAGGGCAAGAAGTTGGAGTAAACTTTAACTACGCCAAGACACACGTCTACAAAAACACGGGAGAATTAATTATCTGATAATGAATAAATAAAATAATTATTTTTTATTCTTGTTATCGACATGGCTTAGATAATTGTATCCTCTATTCTCGTAGGTTTTTCACCTGGTTGCATGTATTTTTTGCTAGAGACAAATCTCCAGAAGCACCACATGTATGTCTCTTCTTTTCCAGGAGGACACACGAGTTCAGATAGGGGGAGGCTAGCCCTTACACCCCCGATCGTTGCTAGCAATGCAACCTTTCTAGGTCCAGAGTATTGTCCAACTATAATTGCGCGATTATTGTCAATTATAACGAAATGTGTCCCGGGAATTCTAGCGGCTAGACGGGAAGCCACATGCGATCTCCACCCCTCCAAGTAAAAAACTTCTATTGGCTTCTCAGGATCAGGAAAGTAGGGGTACCCATAGTTGCCAGTCCACAGCGGCAAAATGTGTCTTTGAATATGTAGCGTCAAGGCCTGTGGAGAAATAGGCTTAAGCGAGGGGTCTTCTCTCCGCGCGTCTTCATAGGCAGTCTTAAACCTTTTAAATGGAGAATTCATTTTATGTGCCAGAATAGCTAAGTCAACCCTGTCGGGGACACGTAAAAAGGGCTCCTCCTCTGGAAGCTCCATGAAATCCATAATGCCAGGGTAGTCCTGTGGTTTGAAACCATATCCTGCCTTGACAAGTAGCTTGTCTGGGACCCAAAAAGAAAACTCTAAACCCTTAACAATGTAGAGAGGTTTTAGCGTGTTCAGGAATCCTTCGAGAAAATTATTGCTTGCAAGCCCGACGACAAGATATAGTTTGCTCAAACCCTCAAGTGGAAAAATTTTAAGGACAAAGGGTGGAGGCTCGGCCGGGACTTTCTCTGTGAAAACACCTATTACTTTTAAGCCTATCTTGTGGAAACTTATACTCCACCTGAGCCTCCACTTGGCAGTGTCTCCATAGAGGAGTTTCTTCACTTTATCTCTTCTTATACCAGTCAAGCGGCTAAGCGACTCCAGGCTTCTTGCGAATCGGAAGGCTGTAAACAGTTCAACTGTGGCTTCGTCAACCAATCTATGCACCCATGGAGCGCAGTGCCTCCTCGATACCGCTCCGAATAAAAGATACAGCGAGAACAGCTAGAAATAGTGAGAAGATTCTCGAGACCACTAGCACAGTGTTCTTTCCAGCTTTCCCAAGTAGTATACTACTATTCGCAAGTATTATGTAGCCGGCAATGGTGTTGAGTAGAATGCTTAAAAGTGTGGGAACTAGTCCAAAGGTATTATTCAGGTACATGACCATGTAGATGCTGCCGGGACCAGCGAGCAGGGGTGTAGCCATTGGGACAATAGCCAGATCCTCGCTTCTAAGCATCTCTGCCTCTATTCTTCCAAAAATGCCTTCGATCCCTATAATGAATAATATGATTCCTCCAGCAATCTTGAAATCCGCTACGGATACATTGTAATAGGCAAAAAACGGATAGCCAAAAAATGTGAAAAACACAAGTAAAGCAGACGCCACAAGAACGGACTTTAAGAAGACCTTATTGCGTTCAGAAGCTTTCATCCCGGAGGTCAACGAGTAAAATATTGGAATGTTTCCAATAGAGTCAAGAACAATGAAAAGCATAATGAATGCATCCCAGACATCTTTTAAGGCTAAAACCATAGGTAATCAATGACTGCGAACTTTAAAAATCTTTAGAGACCCACGTCTCTAGACGCTGTCTATTCCAAGCTTCTTTGAGACCTCAGCCAAGCTGAAAGACTCCTGGGATCTTACCCAGGCCTCCTCCACGTAGAACTTCAGAGCCAGCCTCAATGCGTCCCGGTCAACTTCTATAAATTCTTCTTTTGATCTAAAGAAGTTGACAAGGCTAAGGGCAGAGGCTAGCTGTAGAGCTCTGCGCTCAAGCCTCATGGAGAAAGGAAGGACTTGGACTTCTCCAAGCTGTTCAAATATGGCTTCGCGTGCCCGCTCTAGCTGGTCTAGCTCCCTTTCTGTCAGGAGAACCTTTTTCTTCCCTAGTCCCCCGCGAGTTTTGATCCCCGTAGAGACGGCGTAAACCAGCGTCACGTGGTCCCGTATAAATGGTGCAACCTCCGCCATTTTTCTAGCAGAAATCCCAAGCATGAGCCTCCTCTGGCTCTCGGCAAGCTCGCGGTACTTGTCCTTTGTAAGCCTGTGTAAACGGCAAAGCATCCTGTCCTCTATCGCGTTGAAGTTAGGATCATTGACAGTTACCTCGTAGCCACGTTCATAGACACGTGTATTATAGTTCACGCTAAAAAACGAGCTAAACCTGTATGGACCAACCCGGTAAGTCTTTGTCTCATACACAATGGTTCCCCCTTCCATCGCGAGTTTCAGCGGCTCCACCATACCCCTATACTTGAACCAGTCATTAAACTCCGTGATGATGAAGTTGAAGCGTCTCCCCTCATAAGCCTCACCAATAGAGATAAACATAGAAGGAGTCATACCGCCGCAGTACCGATTTATCCCGGGGATGCCGTGCGGCGGGACGCCCAGCTTATCGTTGCCCAGAATAAAGTCCTTCGTGGCAAATGTCTTGCCAGTTCCAGGCTCCCCGAAAAGAGCCAAATTGAAGCCAGTAGTCAGAGCCCTGTGACCCTCCTTTGTTACAACTTCTACGTCTGCGAGAGAGTACTGCTGGGTCAAGGTTAAGAGCTCGTCAAAGAATACCACAGGCCCAAATAAATCTACCAAGTAGTTTCTTAGAGAAGAGACAGAAAACTTCTCAGCAAAATCAAGCACAGCGTCAAGCCTCTCGGAAAACATCTTTTCTATATAGGCTCTAAGCTCCTCCTCCATCCTCAATACCATAAGGAACTCTTCCTCAGCCTGCTTAGTGCTAAACCTCCTCAGCCCCGCAGACTCATAGCTCGAGAGAACGCTCTGAACAATAGGCCTTATCTCTTCAGGCATTTTCCAAAGCTTTTCTCCGTCCTCCTCAGTTTCCCAGACAAGTCTCCACTTATCCCTTAGCTCAGCCAAAAGGTGGGTAGGGTATATCTTCTCGTTAGAAAGCTCTGATGCACGCGCCGAGATATAGCTAAAGGAAGCCTCCCCAGCCTCAACAAGGCTCTTCAAGACAGCGTACGCCTTAAATCCATGAACCCTTATCGCCTCCTTAACGGCCTCTTCCACACTACTACTGGAATCTTTCAGTAAAAGCTCTCCTCCTTCAACGGTATAATATCTCCCACGGAAATCATAGAGGGACCTGTAAGGAGAATAAGAAAAAAGCTTCTTCAAGTCTTCGTCAGAAATGACCCGAGCCAGCTCCTCGATTGTTTTCGGTTGCTCGAAAACGCTTAGTCCAAGTGTCTCCTTTAAAACTTTGACCTTAAAGGGATTCGGCGGAGGACCCTCCAGCTGGGGCAAAAACCTCTTTAGCAGGATAACTCTCTCTGAGATTTTGTCTCCATTGATACCTCCCGCGTTCGCCATTCCTGGACTCAAAGATAAACAATCGTAAAACTACTATTTTTTCTTTGCGTAGAACAATGTTTTGTCTGGCATTTACCCAAAAACTTTATTTCGCTGGGCTAATAATATTACTCTAGAAGAATGGTAAATAGACTCTCTAGAGGGAAAATCCTGGCTGTCTTGTTTTGCCTATCTTTGATTGTCTTGTCCCTGATTTTCCTTCACTATATCTCTCCCTCGCGAGAAGCAGTACAGAGTCCTGAATCAACAAACACGGTAACAAGCCCAAGCAAAGTGGGAAACACAGATGATGCCGACAAGTATATTTCTCTACTCGAGATGACACTAAATGAGTGTAGAATAGACTTCCAGAAAAGGCTCCCCGAACTATCTGTTATTCTCGAGTATAGATTCGCTATCGAGATAATAGTAGAGTCTCCATTTGGAGATGTTCGGGTCCCAGCCAATAGCTCAAAGTTGCTTGTACATGTAGAAAAAACAAATGCGTCCACTTTTCTCGTTGAGTTTACGCTGAAATTTGAAAAAGCAGTGTTACTGGAAAACCACTCTATGGTTCTTCTTCCGCAAAGCATATCCACACGTAAAGCAGTCCTACAATATGTTCCAGGAAAAGGCTACTATCTTCCAAATGGAAAATATCTAGGCAACTTCTTTCCAATGTTTGAGGTGAAAAATCTCCAAGCAAGCTTTATATATGCTAAAAAAGGCGAGTGGCCCACACTGGACAACGATTTAAAGACGCTACGTCTTGAAAAAGTCGATACCGTCATCGCCGACCTCAAAAACAAGATCATTGTAAGCCGGCTTGGAAACACTTCCACTATATTGTCGCCAGCAAACGATACGCTTGGATCCAGAATAGTGGCTTACTTAGAAAATATAAGCAAAACATCTCTGCCAGTTAGAAGGCTTACATCATGTCCATCAATCTACGCTGTAGAGCACTATCACTCAAGCGAGGCGCCAGTCATGCTCTTAACAATAAATTTGCCAACAGGGATACCAACATTCCTCTATAGTACCGGGTGTCCCAGAATTATTCCCTCTACTAAAGTCACGTGGAACAACCAGGAACAAGACTACTACCTTCATAGCCCACTTGCTTGCCTCCTTGGCATACGTTCATCGGACTTTGCAGTTGAGCTGGAAAATATTTGTCCATGAGACATGAGGCAAGTTAAGTTTACACCTATTATTTTTACTTTGTCTATAATACGTGATAGCTAAGGAAAATCTAAAAACTTTAGTGAGACACGGAGGATGATTATGATAGAAGAATGATAAATTACCCGTGCGATGCACACTTGAGTCCCTTCTGTTGCGAAAATTGTATAGAACGACCAGATACAAGACTTAGACCTACATCATCAGCTATTGTGTCTCTTAAGTATACACTCTCTCTACTACACTATTAAGCTGGAAAATCTGACTCATAACTAGAGGAAGAAGAGTTTTACGGAAAGCTGAACTTTGTCATTGAAGAGGAAATTATGGAAACAGATTGTTATAATGTCAAAGAAAGATTATTACCTTTTAAAATGTCTTTTAGAACTAATTATAATGTTTTTTTATCTTTGACAAGAAAATAAATTTAAATATTTTTAGAAATTTTTATTTTGTATGATAATAAGATTTGCAACTTGTGCTCAACCAGCTCCTGAAACTGGGAGAAAGGTGGCAATAGTTGGTTCAGGACCGGCTGGTATAGCTGCGGCTTCCCAGCTTCGATGCCTGGGACACAAAGTAAGCGTTTTTGACAGGTTGCCTGAACCCGGTGGAATGCTTCTATTTGCTATCCCAGAGTTCAGGATACCTAAAGCAAACGTTAGGGAGAGTATAAAGGCTGTCGCCCAAATGGGTGTTGACTTCTACAATGAAACAGAGGCTGGCAGAAACCTCAAAATAAATGAGCTTCTCGAAGACTATCACGCTGTCCTGATAAGTACAGGTACATGGAAGGGCAAAAAACTAAATGTTCCAGGTGAAGATAAAGGGAACGTCTACAACGCTTTGGACTGGATCTTTCACTTCATGTCCTACAAGCTAGGTTACGTAAAGACGGAGCCCCCAGAGCTTAGGGGAAGGGTAGGCGTAGTAGGTGCCGGCCTCACGGCTATAGACGTAGCCGAACTAGCGGTACATGAATATGGCGCAATACCCGTCCTCATCTATAGGAGACCCATGAGTGTTGCGCCGGCAAAGCACATGTTAAAGCATCTAGAAGAACTAGGAGTAGGGTTCTTAGAAAACGTAGTTCCCGTAGAGGTTCTCGGCGGAAATAAAATTGAATCTCTGCGACTAGTCAGGGTCAAACCCACGACGAGCAGAACTGCCAAGACAGAAATTATTCCCGGCTCGGAATTCGAAATCGAGCTTGACTCTCTCGTTGTCGCCGTGGGTTTGGACCCAACGCCTCCTCCAGGCCTCAGGGAAATGGGCGCAGAAGTCAATCCGAATGGCTCAATAAAGATAGATGAAAACTACATGACAACGGTTACGGGTCTTTTTGCAGCTGGAGACGTTGCACACGGGCCCTCTAATATCGGTCTAGCAATGCGTAGCGGAAGACTGGCGGCACAAAAAATCTCGGAGTGGCTTGGCAAGAACAAGTAACTTTTCCTATAGTATTTTCTTTTCTATCCGAATTCTGAATAAAGATTTAATTATGCTTGCTTTCCGTGTCGAGATGAGTGCTTAATGTCCGTCGACGACTTGGCCTCATTAACAATGGAAAGCGCATTCAAGCTATTTACAGGACAGTTTCTGGGAACCCTTATAGCTGGCATAGGCTCAATAATTCTAACGCGGCTCTTGGGACCTGAGGCTTATGGAAAATATGCGCTAAGCACAGTTGTTCCAAGCCTTTTGCTTGTCTTTGCAGGTCTAGGCATAGACTCCGGGCTTACGAGATACACGGCAATAAACACGAGTTGCAGGCTTAGAGGCTACATGAAGGCGGGACTATTTTTCAAGATTCTTACAGCGCTTCCCTTAACAGTTTTCTCGTTTCTCTCAGCCGAACTGTTGACACAGCTTATCCTGGGGAGAAGCGACATTGCCCCCCTTGTAAAAGTAACCTCATTCATTATTTTGTTCTCATCGGTTCTTTCCTCACTTACGGCCATTTTTGTTGGCATAGGAATGTCTGGTAGAGCAAGCCTGCTCAACATAGTTTTCCAGGCGTCTAGATCAATATTGAGCCCGTTACTAGTCGTCTTGGGGCTAGGGGTTCTCGGCGCTGTAGCGGGATACGTTTCAGGCTACATTTTTGCTTCTCTCATTGGTCTTTTAATACTTTTATCTTTAGCAAGAAGGTATAGCACAGATTGTTCCGAAGACGAAAGAATTGCACCATATCTGCGGGAGCTCCTCGTATTCAGCGTCCCTATTTTCACTAGTACCCTTGTATCGACCCTCCTCTCGACCTATCAAAGCGCGTTGCTGTCTAGGTATGCATCCTACATGGATATTGGAAACTTCCAAGCGGCAAGCAACCTTGCATCTCTACTTACACTCGTTACATTGCCCATATCTACTTCTCTCTTTCCTGCCTTCTCAAAGTTCAGGGATCCCCGAGAAGCATCAAACGCTGTAGATGTAGCAGTAACAATGACGGCACTCCTCCTCACGCCAGTGACGCTATTTACAGTAGTGGAAGCCAGAGACATAGTAAGGATATTCTACGGCGCTAGCTACATGGCGAGCTCAGAGTATCTCTCAATGTATATTCTCATCTATCTATACTCCTTGATAGGCTCCATTGTATGGGGTAGCTTCTTCCAGGGAATCGGAAAGCCAAAAGTCGTCTTTATGTCTACATTGGTATATTCGGCCATCTATGTGCCTTTAGCCTTTTTCCTGGCGTCAACCCAAAGCATAAAAGGCGTTATAGTCGCGGTACTGCTAGCCTCCCTTTCCTCTAACGCCATGCTTCTTTGGGAAAGCAGAAAAGTTGGCGTCAAAATCGATTTTTCAAAGAAAGGCAAGATTCTTCTTTCAGCTCTTATTCCAATACCAATAATTATGTGCATAAATTTACCTCCCATGCATGCACTTGTCAGGGTTACCTTGCTTGGAGCCATCTATCTCTCACTATACGTTCTACTCTCATCACTACTCGGCGCAGTAACCCATAGGGAAATTGAGCTCGTAAGATCTACATTGAGGATACCGCAATTTTTGAGAAGGATAATAGAGCTTTTCCTGGATATCTTAGAAAGAATAATTGTCGCAAAAGAAAGCTTACGTGGGAATTTTTTCCTCCGGTGGGGGAGCCCAGCTACGAGTTAACGCTGCAAGCCTTTTCATTATCTTCACGTCGCCCTTGACTCGAGACATAAGCTCGCTGAGGATAGACAATAGCTCATCGTACTGCTTCCTGTCTATTGGGAAGGGGACGCCATCCTTGCCGCCGACAGCATATGCAAACTTGAATGGATCTACAGGTGGATGAGTCACGGGGTCCCTCCAAGACGGTTGCACTTCATATACTAGCTCAGCTACAAGAGCTAGTCCACGCATAGTTGCTGGTCCAACGTTTTTTAACAAGAGGAGGTCAGAGAAGCTATCGATGTTCACCTCTTTTACCTGAAGCCATACATCTTTGTTTATAAACGGCTTGCCAAGTCTCCGGAATTTCTCCCGAAGTTCTCTTACCTTGTGTGGGTCATAAGGAACATAGCTCGTCAATGGTACATAGCCCTCGAGGAGCCTGTTTGCCTCCGCGAAAAGCGTTGGCAACTTTTCCGGCTCATCTTTGATAAGTTCCACTGACAGCTTTCTAAACTCTTGAGAGTCGTCGGCTACAGTGTTGAGGGCAAAAGGCTCTCTCCTACCCTGGATCCCGCTGTGAGGATTCCGGGTAAAATCTGAGACCTTTGTTGATAGCCAGTGGTACCTTCTGGCCATCTTGTCGATAGTATTCATCCCCTGCTGAACTACTGCCCAGTTTCCCTCTTCATCTACAAAAAACACGTGGTGGTAAAGCTGGTAGCCAGACTGCAGCGCCGTGTTATCTATCTTTGCCACGAGACGCGAAGTCTTAACAAGGCTAGAGGCGTCGAGGCCAAACTCTTCCGAGACTTTTCTAATCTCGTCTGGGGCTTCCCGGCTGTGGACACCTTTTCCGCCACAGGCCCTTACGCCTAGCTCTTCTTTAGACAAAACACGTTTAATTATAGCCGTGGTAACAGTGGTAGAGCCAGAGCTGTCCCAGTCCATCCCGATAATGTTGTTTATGGCCTGGAAATACACTGGGTCAGAAATCCTCTCGAGGAAGCCAAGCGTCCCGTATTCCTCAACTATCAAAGTGACTAAGATCTTTGAAAGCTTCTCCATTCTAGACAATAGCCACGCTGGAACTTTTCCCCCATGTAGTGGTAGCTCTGCAATACCTGTCCTCATTTATCCTACATTTTGTTCGGCGAGAAGAAAAATAAAGCTTTTCCAAAGAAGAGTGAAAGTTTAGATGGCGAGAATATAGATAGCCGCTAAGACAAGCCCAACAGCAATTATCTTTTTAAGTGTTAATTCTTCGTGGAGAACAAGGACAGATAGGAGGACAACAAAGGCTAGGCTCGACTTGTCTACGAGCGAAACAGGGGTTGTCTCGCCCTTCTGCAGTGCCAAAAAGTAGAGAATCCAGGACGCGCCCCCAGCTATACCGCTAAGGATGATGTAGATTGCTTCTCGAGAAGTAATAGAAGAAATGAAGCCTGTCCCCCTGCAGGCCAGCATCATGCCCACTGCGAAAAACATCATAACTATAGACCTGAGGGCTGTCGCAGTCATTGAGTCAACATTTTGTAGACCAATCTTGGCGAATATTGTTGCTAGCGCGGCGAAAAACGCGTCTAGAATTGCTAGAATCAGCCATTCATTCATCTTCATCATTGAATTCCTTGAAATTACAAAGATAAAGTGGTAGCGTTTAGAATAGCAGGCTAATACACGGAATATTTGACCTTTACACCCTCAATTTCATTCGTGATGCCTAGAATCTTTATGTGGCCAATTTCTCTCGTGTTTTTCACATGTGTCCCTGAACAGGGCATAGAGTTTATACCTTCTATCTCTACTATCCTGTATTCGCCGAGCAACGGAAGCCTAGAAAGATTCGGAGCATTATATGTCACCTTCTCAAGCATGTTCCTAGTAACAAACTTTACTACGACATTTATGCCTGCATCGACAACCTCGTTTGCTATACTTTCAAGCTGTGAGGTCTCTGGGGGCTGACTAACCTTGTAGACCAAGTACGCTTCGGGCGGGCCATGATATGCGTCCACGGTCTCTACAAGTTTTCCGTAGATCTTCATCATTGCATAGTCCAGGATATGTCCAGCCGTGTGAAGCTTCATGACTAGGTATCTCTTTTCCCAGTCGATCACACATTTAACGGTGTCGCCTACCTGGGGCTCTCCAGCTTCGATCTTGCCCCAATGCCTTATCTGCTTGTTTTGCCTTATAGCCTTTTTTACCCTAAATGTCATGCTCCCTGAAGAAATTGTACCCTCGTCTGACGGCTGTCCACCACTGAGGGGGTGAAAAATTGTCCTGTCAAGCTCTATGTACGCCTTGGAGCCCTTGAGAAGCTCAACTCCAGTTATTCTGGCTTCGCATTCTTTGAGATAGGCATCCTTGAGGAAAAGTTCCTCAGTCACTTTTTCACCTTGGCTATATGGCCCTTGCAACAACAACTATCTCGCTACTATTCTCGGTGAATGGTCGCCCAGCATAGTCTTCATACGTCTTGCATAGCTCGAACCCGGACTCGTAGAGGAAGTGTGTAAGCTCTCTCAGCGTGAAGAGTCTAAGCGTCAAGTCGTGCTTAAACACGTTGATCTCGTTCCTAGGCAGGTCTATCACAGACCACTGTATCTCTGCATATGCGACTTCCTCTAAGAAATCGATTCTCCAGTTCTCCTCCTTGATTGCAAGCATAGAGCCTGCTTTCCTGAAGCTAGAAAAGGGCGTCTCGTAGTATACCCTTTTTGCTTGAACCCCTACAAGGCTCCACGTGTCAAATATGAAGACAGCTCCCTTCTTCAAAGCCCTGCGGACAGAGTTGAAGAACTTTAATAGCGAGTCATCGTCCCTAAAATAGCTTACAACACCATAAAAGGCTATAGCCGCGTCGAACTCTCTGTCAAATTTAAGATTGATTGCGTCAGCCAAGACGAATTCAACGTTTGGCAAGCCAACAGCCTTCCTACGTGCAGCCTCAATCATTGCCGGCGAAACATCGACACCTACCGCTGTGTAGCCCCTCTTGGCAAGCTCAAGTGTATGGATACCTGTGCCACAGCCAACGTCTAATACCTTTTTCACCGGTACTAGTGAGCACTCTCTGAGGACTTTCTCAATGAAGTCTACTTCTGCTGGAATATTTCTGTGAGAGTACAGTAAATCGTAATAAGTAGCATAGCTCTCGTCCTTCAACACGATGCTTAATTATTTTGTCTCAAATATATACTTGCTGTAAGAATCCAAAAACGAAAAAGATGTAAAAGGATTTATCTTCTTTAACAAAGATATGAAAGATGTATATATGTTTTAAAGCAAAGATAAACGATGGTAGTAGCAATGAGCCTAGAAGAAGAGGTAAGGCTTCTTGCCCAGAGAGAAGGGCCAGAAAACGCGCTCAGGAAATTAGCACTCGAGATTTTCCCAGAAATAAGCTCCCCCTTCGAGGAAACCAGTAATGTACTATGCATACAGCCCCATCCAGACGACTGTGAATACGGATGCGGAGCGACAGTAGCCTATCTAGCAGACAAAGGGATAAAAGTCACATATCTAACACTTACAGACGGCTCCAAGGGAACAACCAATCCATCAATCACTCCAGGAGAGCTTGCGCTAACAAGGAAGAAAGAACAAGAAGAAGCAGGCCAGGTTATCGGCGTATCTAAGATATATTGGCTCGACTACCCAGACGGAGAGCTACCATACACCAGAGATGCGATGTGCCGCGTCATGGAGGTTATACGGCGAGAAAAGCCTGACATAGTATTTGCCCCAGACCCATGGCTACTCTACGAGCCACACCCCGACCACAGAATAGGAGGACTACTCGCCTCAGAAGCCTCTCTGTTTTCTTCTCTACCACACTTCTGCAGGGGAACTCCTCCACACGCAGTCAAAAGAATGATCTTCTACTACACGTCCAAGCCAAACTACTTCCAGCCGGCTGACGACCTCATTGAGAAGAAGCTCCAGGCCCTTAGAAAACACAGAAGCCAGTTCGAGGAAAGCTGGCAACTCTTGGAGCTCAGCATAAGGCTAATCATGGCGGCCTATGGCACGAAAATAAACGCTAAATATGCGGAGCCCCTCAGAGTAATCCCACTCACAATAATGCATGCAACACTGTTAAGCGAGCTAATTTAAAACCACAAACGACTTTCTTTCGAAAGGAAAAGTACACGGCACATGTCCCATGTATTAGAGACAGCAAAGTTTGTTTAAAGAATGAAAGAAGCCTAACTTCTTCCTCTATATAAATAGCACAAAAAACAAGTAGGCAAAAAATTACCACCACACTACCATTAAACATATTCGAAGACTATTATTCACGTGAGTGCTAGAAGCATAGGGAGAGGCAGGTGTCCAAAATGCGGAAGAGAGGGATCTGTGGTTATTAAAATGGTTGGAGGCAAAGAATACGTCTATGTCAAACATGGTAGAACTTGGCACTACATAGGCCCCCTCGAAAAAATTGACGTAAACGAGATCCTGCGAGAGCCTACCACTACACTACCACTAAAAGAAACTGAAACACTTAACATACATGGTGAAAAAATGAACGAGGAGACAAAATCACTAAACAAAACTGTGGTAGAGGTGATAGCCCTCATTCTAGTAGCTGTAGGCACGGGAATCCTTCTCTTAACTATTTTCGCGTCAATAATACTCCCATATCTTGTAGCCTTCTGGTCAGTAAGCTCGGTAAACATTGCGACTGGCTTTTCAACAATGATAGAGGACACGACAAAAGCATATTTGATTTATAGTCCAATAAGGTCAGCCTCGATAAGCATCCAGTCAGACAATGCCTATTTCAAGATTCTCGCAGTTCCCCTCTACACAGCAATGAGCATTCTAAATGCTACACAGTCCCAGGAGCTAGAAACACATATCTCACCCTCAGACCTACGGGTGAAACCAATAAAAACTAGCGATATACAAGGCCTCATGCAAAGCTTCTTTGGAAACTATACAAGCTACGATATACAACTAGATACTAATCAAGCACTCCTCGTGTGGCCCTACAAACTTCAAACAAAACCAACATCACTGAGTTTCTATACATCACGATCCTTAACTGGAAGCGAGCAACCCCAGCCGAACAGTTTCCAGCCTTTATCGATGAGCATCATATTTATATCTCTAGCTCCGCGGCTTATACTCGCAGTTTCACTAATAATTGGCGGATATTTACTCTACAGATGGTCAAAAAACAAATAAGTAACCTAATCTTTATATCTAGCTACGCTACCTGTTTACGGGGCCGTAGAACTCTCTTTTTAAAAATTTTTATAGTCTGAAAAGCAAAAATAAAAAGTAAGAGTTATGGAGGAGTCCCAGAAGAGACTACGTAGAAGAATAGGCCTGCTCGGCGTCTTCAGCTTTGGCTATGCAGACGTGGGCGCAGGCATCTACATGACACTGGGACTCGTGGCGGCACATGCAATGGCAGCCGCCCCTCTTGCTTTTGCAGTGGCTAGTGTTTCATATATTCTGACTGCACTGAGCTACGCGGAGCTCAGCTCCTCCATGCCTGAAGCTGGAGGCGGCATGATTTTCGCCGAAAAGGCTTTTGGAAGATTTGTTGCTTTTCTTACTGGCTGGGCACTCCTCCTCGACTATGTTGTTACAGGGTCAATCTTCGCAATGTCGACAACGGGTTATCTTGGACACCTAGTTCCGGTGCTCAAACAGGGAGAGTTCTTTGGATTAACCGCCTCTATATTGGTTCTCATACTAGTAGTTCTAAACGTAATAGGTATTAAGGAATCCGCAACATTCAGCGCAGTATTAGTCCTAATAGATATAACGGGGCTATCCATCATACTTGCTATAGGTTATCTTACAAGCTTTAGACCTTTCTTTGACCAAATAAAGCTTGGGACAGCACCCACGTGGGACGACTTCATGTACGGCACAACAGTTGCAATGGCGTCTTACCTGGGTATAGAGGTTGTTTCGCAGGCGGCTGGTGAGACAAAGAGAGCTGGCCTCAATATTCCGAGGGCCGTCAAGCTTGTAACCATAGTAGTCGTAGCCTTCTCTGTTCTTTTCTCATCCCTCGCAGTAAGTGTTGCCGGCTGGGAAACATTGGCGTCATCAGAAAAGGACCCAGCCGCGGTTGTAGTCGAGCATCTTCCCTTTGGAGCTCTCCTTGCCATATGGATATCAATAATTGGTATGACTGTCTGCTATGTGGCTACAAACACGGGAATAGTTGGTGTATCAAGAATGGCGTACGCCATGGGTCGAGAAAGAATGCTTCCAAGCGTCCTCACAGATCTTCATAAAAAATTCCACACACCGTACAAAGCTATTCTCCTTTTCGCCGTATTCCAGATTGCACTTGCATATGCAGGTCACTTGGGGCTGGCAGCAGACCTTTACAACTTTGGCGCGCTCTTATCCTATATGGTTGTGAATTTGTCCGTAGTAGCACTGAGAATAAAGGATCCCTACCGCTATAGGCCATACATGGTTCCCGGCAACCTGCCTTTAAAGATAAAAAATAGAAAGGTGCTCATACCAGTTGGCGCTATCCTTGGCTTCTTCTCCAACCTAGCGCTGTGGCTCATGGTGGTAGCTACACATGCCGAGGGAAGAATAATCGGCTTCACGTGGCTTTTTGTTGGCCTTCTACTGTACATAACGTATGCTAGGAGAAACCCGAAGATACCAGAATAATAAACTAAAAATATTCGACAAAAATATAATGTTTGAAATCCTACTCCTGTTTTAGAGTAGAGATAACTATGTACATATTTGTAGTTGGCGGAGGCAGAATCGGGTACTCGATAGCAGAATATTTTTCAAACAGGGGAGACAAGGTTATAGTTGTCGAGAAAAACAAAAAGATATGTGACTTTTTAGCTAAGAGCCTAGACGTCACTGTTTACTGTGGAGATGCCCGCTCTATCGCCCTCCTTGAAGACGCAGAAATGGATAAAGCAGACGTTGTCTTCGCCGTTTCTGGGAGCGACACAGTAAACATTAGAGTTGCGGAAATCGCGAAAAAGAGATTCGGCGTCCCAACCGTTGTAGTTAGGCTTAACCACTCGGAGAATCGAGAAAAGGCTCTTCAAACCGGAGCAGGCCACGTAATTTGTTTAGACGAGTTTGCAGATGTTTTCATTAAGACGATAACAGAGTCAGAATTCAGAATAATTTATGACCGAAACGGTTTCTCTATTGCCGAGATAAAAATACCACCAGACTCATCACTTGTTGGTCAAAACACAAAGGTTCTTGAAGAGTTAGAGGTTAAACCAATCGCAGTCTTCAGAGAAACTGTATATTTTTCCCCGACCGATAACATCGTTATCGAGGCCGACGACATCCTCCTAGTTACGGGAAGCCAGCAAGCTATAAATAAACTCAAAGAACATATATTTGGAGCTGTATGAGTTCGCTACTACTGGAATGGATACCTTTAAATATCCTCCTCTTCCTAACTACTTTAATATTCTCTATCTTAATTGGCTATATTTTTTCAGTCCTTGTCCGAAGATCCCTAGGCAAAGTAAACCCACTACTTTCCGAGATGCTCAGCAGGTACGGGTCTTGGACAATTTACCTCGTAGGTCTTCTTTTTGCCCTAGAGCTTCTAAACCTGAGACTAGAAGCAATCCTGGTCTTCTTGGTTCTCATTGGAGTACTTGTCGTTATAGGGTTAAGAGATTTTCTACCCAACCTCTTCGCAAGACAATTCATCGAGACATACAAGCCTTACAAAATAGGCGACTGGATAATGATTAATGACCAGGTTGGAAGAGTGATAGACATAAACGACCTATACACAAGCGTCCTCACGCTAAACCACGAACGCGTATACATCCCGAACTCAACCATGCTAAAAGAAAAAATCATCAATATAACGGCCAGCAACGGCATAGAAGTAAATATCGACTTCGCTATCAGGTACAACGAAAACATCAGCAGAGTCCTTCAGCAGATTCTTAAGGCTATTCAAGACGATGTACAGGAGGAAGGCATAGAAGAACCCGATATACTAGTACGAGAAATAAGAGGCGACATTATACATGCAAGAATAAAGTTCAGGTTGCTAAA
>Ga0209739_100195_pt1 | contig 27047 bp, 35 predicted proteins | sample JossMetagenome_2_FD_184729 | JGI IMG/M metagenome (GOLD analysis project Ga0209739, IMG submission 184729) | Hot spring sediment microbial communities from Joseph's Coat, Yellowstone National Park, USA - JC3_ASED (SPAdes) (version 3) | ecosystem: Environmental > Aquatic > Thermal springs > Hot...
CAGGCGGGCCGTAAACTGCCGTAAAGCCCCTCGCCGCCGCGTCCTGAATTATAAACACAAGTCATTTCAGCCACTGGTTTTAAAAAATTACATCACGCCTTGAACAACCGGCCAAAATCCTCAGCATTTATCAGGGGGCCTGCGTCTCTAAGCCGGCCAAGGAGGTTAACAACGACCACCGGCGAGAGCTACGAAGAAAACGCGTCAGCCGCCGGCGCTGGGCAGTCCACGCGTCGAGGCGCGCCTCCTATAAACTCTTCAAACCCAACACAAGACGCCCGGCTCCGCGGCGGAGGCCGACCAGAAGCCCAAATCCACGCCACACGCAGAACACATGTCGAGTTGAGAAACCGCCTCTCAAGCCGCGTCCCCACGGCGCGTCGACAAAATACGAACTGCTGTTTTAAACCGCGCGTCTTTGGACCACTGATTATGCACAGTTTCTCCCTTATTGGCTGTGTCGCGGAGGTGCTGGAGGGCGGAGGGGGTTAAGAAGGGAAAAAGAGGGGGTTGAATTGGCTAAGGCAACTCCTCCAGCAACGACTCTATTTTCTGTCGGATGTCGGTCATCTTTTTTTCGCATTCCTCTAGCCTTTTCTGCACCTCGGAATATGGCAGGAACCACTCGATTTTGGGCTCGCTAAACGTCAGCCTGTTCCCCTCCACGGCGGCCTCCACCGTTATGCGTATGATGTCCAGCTTGCCGACGCCCATCGATACAAGCTTTTCGTAGATCTTTCTGTTGAGCTCAGACGTGGCCCGCACTATCTCCTCTTTAGGCAGTATGCCGCCGAAGACGGCGAAGGCTGTGCGCCTCAGCTTGTCTGCGAACCTAGCCGCGATGACTATGCCTGTCCTGAGCTCGTATCTATTAGGCGCCTTAAGCACATGGCCGCCGTAGAGCTCCACGTGCTCCTGCGCCTTCTCCATGTCGCGCTGTATGTTTTCCTCTAGTTTCCACGTTGCCATATCTAAACATATGTCTATATTTAAATATTTACAGCAACTCCTCGTCGTGTCTTCCATGTCTGGGGTTGATTTGATAATTAAGACAAGGAAAGAATTCGAGAGGGTCGCGGCGTCGCATATCAAGGAGCTCCTAGGCCCCGGGGCGGAGGCGGTGTCTGCCCCCTGGGGCTACCTCGGCATTGTCTTTGTGAAGGGGCTCGGGGCAGATAGGTGGAAAGCCGCTGAGTTGATAGCTGAGAAGATCCCCGAGGTTGATAGGGTTCTGGTGGTGGAGGAGGCGGTCAAGGCGGATCTACCCGAGATAGAGAAGGCGGCGGTGGAGGTCGCGAGGCGGTATATACAGAGCGGGGACACCTTCGCGATTAGGACGACAAGGAGAGGCAGGCACGGCTTCACCTCCATTGACGTAAACGTGAGAGTCGGCGCAGCTGTGAAGGAGGCCACCGGCGCCGAGGTGGATTTAGAGGAGCCGACAAAGCCGCTGTATATAGAAATATTTCAAGACACGGCCGCCATATGCGTGCCGGCTACCAGGGAGTACAAGAAGCTGAGGCGCGACAAGCCGCTACCCCTGCAGTTCTTCAGAAAAGTCGCCATAGGCCAGCTCGTGTATGAAGGCGACGAGGAGGCTGTGCGTAAGATGGGCGAGAGGATCGGCAGGGCTGTCCAGACCTTCGAGGTGGGGGAGCTGGCGATCCTCCTCCACAAACCTATGCCCAGCAAGTCTCTAGGGACGTTTCTAGAGGCTGTAGAGGCGGGCATAGAGAGCAGATACCAGATACAAGTCAGAAGCTACGGCAGGCCGGTTTGGAAGGTCCCGGTCTACGTCTACGAGCTGTATCAATACATCCGTAGCAGAGAGGGGGAGCCCATAGTGGTGACGGACCCCAAAGGCGACTACATAACCCACGTAAAGGAGGATCTGGCCCAGCTCTTCCGCCGAGACCGCGTAAACGTGCTGATAGGCTCCCGAGAGGGGATACCAATCGGCGTCTTCCGCCTCGCCTCGCTAGTCGTCGATCTGGTGCCGGAGGTTACAATCGCCACAGACTTCGTGGTGCCGTCTCTGGCCGTTGCGCTGGTCAGCGCGCTGGAGGAGGCCGGCGCCCTCCCCCGCTACGTCGGCAAGCGGAGAAAACATTAAATATGGCCCACAATCTGCGGCTTGATGTCGTCAGCTGAGCAAGCCCAGCAACAACCCCAGAAGCTTAGGTGGGGCATTGCGTGGATCTACTCGTCCTCCAACAACACCATAATTACAATCACCGACTTAACGGGGGCGGAGACCGTGGCGCGCGTCAGCGGCGGCATGGTGGTCCGCGCCGATAAAGACAAGCCGTCTCCATGGGCCGCCATGCAGGCGGCCTACAAAGCGGCGCAGCTGGCCCTGGCGAGGGGGATAAACGCGGTACACGTCAAGGTGAGGGGGCCAGGCGGATACGGCATGAAGGTGCCGGGCCCCGGCGCCTCAGCCGCCATACGCGCACTGGCGAGGTCCGGCCTCGTAATTGGGAGAATTGAAGACGTCACGCCGATTCCCCACGACACAATAAGGCCGCCCAGCGGGCGCAAGGGCAGAAGAGTCTAATGGAGAAGAAAGACTGCCTCGTCGCCGTTTTCGATTTCTGCAACGGCCGCAACTACTCCCAGGACACGCTTAAGGAGATTCTAAGGCAGGCCAGGGTCAAGGCACGTAAACTCGTGGTTGTCAGCAGATGCGGCGGCGTGGCAGACGTGTTTCCAGCAGTTAGGTACATAGCGGCGGAAAACATGGACTTCCCCGTGCGCCACTACCACCAGCTAGATGCTGAAAAGATCGCGTCGCTGGAGAACTGCCGCACCTTCGAAGTTATAAACCTGTAGCTACAGCCTTCATGTGATGAGAAGGCATTTGTGGCCGTCGATGGCCGACGCTGGAACGGCTGATTTTTAAATAGATGCGTCATCTACACCGTTGATGAGACGAGGTAGGCGAGCGGTGAGCGCGCTGAGCTACGCTGACCCCTTAAAGCCTTTTATAGCCACAAGGCGTTAAGACTGTGGAGGCTGTACTGAGCAGGTCGTTGCCTGACGGCAGGATCGAGTGCGTAGCCTGCGCCAGGAGGTGCAAGCTGAGGGAGGGGCAGACCGGCTTCTGCGGGGTCAGGAGCGTACGGGGCGGAAAGCTGTGGCTGGACGTCTACGGCTTGATCTCGGCGATTGCTGTGGACCCCATCGAGAAGAAGCCGCTTACACACTTCTACCCCGGCGCCATGGTTTTGTCTTTCTCGACTTTTGGCTGCAACTGGGCGTGTCAGTACTGTCAAAACTTCGAGATCAGCCAGAGGAGGAGGGCGGAGGGGTTCGAGACCACGCCGGAGCTGTTGGTGAAGCTGGCCGAGAGCTACGGCGCCCACGGCATCACCTACACCTACAACGAGCCCACCATCTTTATGGAGTTCGCCCACGACGTCGGCGTCTTGGCGCGTCAACGCGGTTTGTTCAACACCTTCGTGACCAACGGCTACATGACCCCGGAGGCGGTGAAGTACGCCAGCGAGTTCCTCGACGCGGCCACCGTGGACTTCAAGGGCAACGCCGACGAGAAGTTCCTTCGGAAATATGTGCTTGTGCCAGACGCAGAGCCCATATTCGAGACGTTGACGGAGATGAAGAAATACGGCATATGGGTTGAGGTAACCGACTTAGTCGTGCCTGAGATCGGCGACGACCTGGAGAAGGCCAGGTGGCTGGTCCGCCGCGTTATAGACATATTGGGACCCGACGTGCCGATACACTTCCTCCGCTTCCACCCCGACTACAACTTGCAACACCTCCCCCCTACCCCCGTGGGGACCTTGGAGAGGCACGTGGAGGTGGCTAAGGAGGAGGGCGCCAGGTTTGCATACGTGGGCAACGTGCCAGGCCACAGGTATGAGCACACGTACTGTCCAGAATGTGGACGGGTGGTGATAAGGAGGAGGGGCTTCTCAATTCTGGAGATAAATCTGGTGGAGCGGGGCGGGGAGTACCGGTGCAAGTTCTGCGGCGCCAAGATACCCATCAGGGGCCGCGTCATGCCTACGTGGAGGGATGAGTTCCGCTTTGTTTATGTGCCGATTCAGACCTTCACGCGGTGGGTCAGACGTGAAGTTAATAAATAACGACAAACGTGTTATGGAGTGCAGCGGCTGAAGAAGATATTTTCCACAGGCTTGGAGGACATAAGAGAGAAGATAGGAAACCACATAGCCCTGTCGCAGGAGTCGCTTCTCATACTCCAGGGGTTGTTAGTAAACAAGTCGCTAGATAGAAGCGCTGTGGATGAGGCGGTGAGGAAGGCGACGGCCTTGGAGAGGGAGGGCGACGAGATTGTTAGGGATCTCATGGATAAGGTGGCGCAGGGGGCGGTGGTGCCGACGATAACAAACGTGGTCATGGTGATGCTGGACAACGTGGACAACGTCCTCGACATGATCTACTTCGCGATTAAGGAGGTCAAGAGGGGACACCACCTCTGGACCAGCGAACAAATCTACGCAATAGTGTCTGCGGAGGTGAAGGAGATGCTAGACCTTTCAAAGACCATGCTTGAGTATCTGCAGAACATGCTCAACGCGAGAGACGTCGATGACATCCGCCGCTACGCCCGCCTCATAGGCTCGCTGGAGGAGGAGATAGACGAAATAAAGGAGAACATTTTGGACAAGATATACGGCCTTGAGCTGAGCGCCGTGGCTTTCAACCACCTGGTCTCGCTGGTGTACACGGCTGACAAGATCGCGGATAACATCCAAGACGCCGCATACCACCTGGCCACGGTGCTGTCCTCAGCGTGATGGAGGATATATACGCGTTTGTCCTCGCCCTCCTCCTAGTCTACAACAACTCGCTTGTCCTTCTAGGCCCCACCGCCTGGGGCACCGGGGTAGGGCCGAGGAAGGCCCTTGCAGTGGCCGTGGTAGCCCAGTTGCTGGGGATGGCCACCAGCTCCATGACGCCGTTGCGGCTGGACCTCGCCATGTTTCTCTACATAGCCCTCCTGTATCTTCTACTTTCCCTAGCCAAGATAAGCCTCCCCGTGTCTGTGGTGGGATACGCCATATCCTCCTTCAAGCCGGAAGCCGTCGTGCTCTGGCTGACCTCGCCGGCGGTCTCTCTAGCCACATATGTATGGTGCAGGGTTCTGAAGAGAGGAGGCGGCCTCCCCTTGCCTTCTCTCTTCTTGGTGATGTACGCCTTCGGCTACAACAACGTGGCCCTCTTCTCCCACAACCTGATCCTCACCGCCTCAGCAACCGCGTTGGGCACCTACCTGGGCCTTGGCTTCTCGCGGTGGGTTGCGGACCTCGTGGCGCTTAGGTCGAGAACAGCAGTGGCGATAAACCTCTCGGTTGCGGTGGGCGCATTCATCGGCATACTAGCCGGCATCCCCATATCGTTCACGCTTGTGGCCTACTCGGCTATGCTGGTGGCGTCTTACAGCTTCTCCATGAGGGTGGTAAAAATTGAGAAGTTTGTAAAGGCCTACCTCGGGATCGTTGCGGCGTTGCTGGCGGCCTTCATATTTCACGTTGCAGAACCACTACTTCGATCCCCGGCTTCACAAGCCTCTTGAACTCCTGGGCCTCCTTCTCAGACGCCACAATTGAGCCGTAGTGCATTGGAATTGCGACCCTAGGCTCCACGGCGTTGACAAACTCCGCCGCCTCGCTTGGGGTCATTACGTACACGCCGGAGACAGGCACAAGCACCACATCGGCCTTGACCTCCCTAAACTCAGGCACGAAGTCGCTGTCCCCCGCGTGGAATATCTTGACGCCCTCCAGCTCTATCAAGTAGGCCACCCTCCCGTCCTGCCTTGGGTGGAACACAACCCCACGCGCCGGGTCTCTGTACTTGTTTATATTGTAGGCAGGATACGCCGCCATCTTTACATTTCCCACGGTCTTCACTTCGCCGGGCGCAATCTCCACGACGTTCTGCATCGCCTTAGCAACGCACTGCCTAGCCACCTTCGGAGCCACGACCACAGTAGACGGCTTCGCCACCCTCTGTATAGAGGGCGGATCGCAGTGGTCAAAATGCTCATGCGTGACCAACACAACATCTGCCTTAGGCTCCCCGACCTGTACCTGGTAGGGGTCTATGTAGAGAACGACGCCCCCGCCCACAACCCTAAATGCGTCGTGGCCAAGCCAGTAAATCTCCACACCACGAAACCTATACGGCATATGAAAAAAGGAGGAGAGAAAAAAATCTTTTTCTATTTCTTCTTACCCAGCAACCTGTACACCTTTACGCCTGTGTATGGGGATTTGGCGACGGCGAACATCATCGGCCCACGGGCAGTCTGCTTCTCAATCACCTCATAGTTATCAGTCTCGAACGCCTGCTTCGCCTTTATGTCGTAGAACTTTAGCTTCTGCTTCTTCGACATGACCCTCATAAACGGGTTGTTATTTATAAAGAACGGTTAAAATAAGACAGAGAAAAATTTAAAAAGGCGGGCCGTAAGGCTCACTGGCGGCGGTAGTCTAGCCTGGTTTAGGATGGCGGCCTGCCAAGCCGTTGATCCCGGGAGGGAAAACCCCGGGAATTCAAATCCCGGCCGCCGCATCCACGTCTTTATTTTTCCAAATGCTGGTATGGGTCTAGGGTTAGAAATGCCATGTTGGAAGCCTCGAACTTATGCGAGATGAGAGCCCATGTGGAGATGCTATGTAGAACTGGCGGCGATCTATAAGAGCCGCACCAGATTAATACAAGGTGGCCGATGAAAACTTAAAAACACGATACATGTAGAAAGCGGCCCGTAGCTCAGTCAGGATAGAGCGGCGGAGGAGTGGTTCCGCGGGGGGCCCGTTTTTTCACGCGTCTCATCTTCTCTAGAGTTCTTACATAGTCGCCACGGTGCAACCATCAGACTCTTTAGTTCACTCACCCCTCCTCCGCTCACGTGTCGGCCACCCAGCTTTGACAAACACAACAAAATATGTAAAACGCCGGAAAAGAAGCAGTTTAAGAAGGCGGAAAAAATTACAAAGACTCTTGAGAACTAAACCCACACGAGACGTAGATCCCCCAGAGGGCTAGAGCATCCTCACGTGCTCCCTCGCCGCCGCGGTGAACGCCAGCAGGCCCTTAGGGCGGTACACCTCTCTAATCCTTGTATGTCTCGCATCTGCTGAAGACCAGCTCCAGCTTTATCTCCTTCACGGCGCTGTTTTGGGCGCAGTACGTCTTCAGCTGATTCAGCGAGAGACACGCCTCCGACCCGTCCACCGCCACATACACCTCCACCATGTACGGATGCGGATTGCCCACCGGCCTCTGCCTTATCACCTCCACCATCCATGGGTATCTGCGCATAACCTTGGCGATCTCAAACTAGGAGAGGAGTATGAGCATTGGAAAAACCAGATAAAAACCACCGAAGGGGGAAGACGCCTAGTAATAACACATCAACTGCTCCAAAAACTCACGCAAAACCCCAACACAGCCAAAACACTCAACGAAAAACTTAAAAACACACAAAAACAAAGACACACCCCCGCGGAACACTGCGTCGCACCTCCGGAGCCGTAGGTCGTGGGTTCGCGGCGAGAGCCGGCCTAAAAATCCCACCGGGCCCGCCAGTTTTCCTTTTGAGACGTCTTGTCGTCTGTGCCGCCGTGTAAGGTTTAATATGGTAAGTCTCGGTTGCGTTGTGAAGAAGTTGTGTTTTAGACGGGTGGGCTGTGTGCCGGCTATTGGGCTGGGCACGTGGGGGATTGGCGGCGGCTACTGGAGCGCCGACACGAGCCGAGATGTGGAGTGGGTAGAGGCCATTAGGTACGCGGTGGAGCGTGGAGTTAGGCTTATAGACACCGCTGAGATGTATGGCGGGGGCCACGCGGAGGAGCTCGTGGGCCGCGCCGTCAAGGGCTTCGCTCGAGATGACCTCTTTATAGTCACTAAGGTGTGGCCCAGCCACGCCAGCTACGGCGAGGTTTTGAAGGCGGCAGAGAGAAGCGCGGCGAGGCTGGGCACTTACATCGACTTATATCTTCTGCATTGGCCATCCGACGTGGTGCCCATATGTGAGACTGTACGCGCCTTCGAGGCTCTTGTGGACAGGGGGGTCATAAGGTTTTTCGGCGTCAGCAACTTCTCTCTGCGGCAGTTGCAGGAGGCTGAGGCTTGTGCGAAGAGGTACGAGGTGGCCGCCGTCCAGAACCACTACTCGCTCTACAACAGGAGGGACGAGGCGGATGTGCTCCCCTACGCCTTAGCCAACGGGGTTATGTACATGGCCTACACGCCTCTTGAGAAGGGCGCCGTGGCGAGAGATCGGCGGCTTGCCGAAATCGGCAGGAAATACGGCGCAACCCCGGCGCAGGTGGCGCTTGCATGCTACATGAAGCGTGGCGTCGTTCCCATCCCGAAGGCGGAGAGGAAGGAGCACATAGACGAGATAGCGGGGGCGTTTGGGCTGGAGCTGAGCGAGGAAGACTTCGCCGAGATCGCGCGGTGGAGATAGTAAGTGACAGCGCTAAGGCCCTGGAGATAGTGAGCAGGTACTACAAAGGCCCCGTCAAATACGCCCGGGCGGTTTTAGAGAGGTGGCCGGGGTCCGGCGCCGTCGTGGCGTATATGGGCGGCGAGGCTGTAGGCGCCGAGATCTTCTACGTGGTTGAGCTGGCGGCCGCGGCGTGTGTACACTACTACGTGGCGGTGGCGCCCGAATACAGAAGACGCGGCGTTGCGTCTTTTCTTGTAAATAAGGTGGAGGAGCTGTGCGGGGCCGGGGTATACATGGCTACGACGACGGAGGACAACGCGGCGGCTCTCCGTCTCTTCAGAGGGCTGGGATATGTGGGGTATAGATGGGGCGAACTGCCCCGCGGCGCTAGGGAGGTTCTGCTTAAGGCCACCTGTGGATACGACGACGACGTTCTGCTGATAAAAGGCGGCGACCCCCTTGCCATTGCTATGCACACCCAAGACGTGGAGAGACTCTGGCGCGAGACTTGCCTAAAGCCGTTTCTCAACTTATAGCGCTACGCATCGTTTTTTAAAATGGATGTACGGCGTATATATGGAGATCTACGTGGTGTATAGGGGCAAGCCACCCGCCGAGTGGGCGGAGGTGCCAGGCGTGAAGGCGGTCTCGGCGGGTTCCCTCACCTCCATAGAGGGGAAGTTCGTGCTTGTCGTCGGCGACAGAGAGCTGGCGGAGAGGCTCAAAGTCGGCTACCTCACAGAGGAAGAAGCCCGAGAGCTCCTAGACTACATAAAGAAGAAGTTGCGGGAGGAGGCCAGTTAAGGCCCGGCCGGGTCGTGGATTGGTACAGGCGGGTGGTGGAGGGCTGTAGGAAGGTTATAGAGGAGTACGAGGAGTACGCAAAACGCCCAGATGCAGACCCCAGGTGCTTGAGGCGTTGCGGAGGAGGGCAGAGTGGTGCAGGCGCTACGTGGCCGGTCAGTGAAGGGCGTCGCGGCCTCGCCTACCGTGAGGCTCGTCACGGCTCAGCCTTATGTATTTAACCCTGTCTATGGGTGGGTTCGTGATGACGTCTTGGGGAGTCGCGGAGCGGTGACAGGTCGGTTATCCCACTGACTAATATAGACTGAGTTCTACGTTTAGCCACTCCTTGATTTCACGGTAGAGCGACTCAACCTCTTTTCTGGCATCATCCTCCTTTAGGTAACCCATGGCTGGTACTCTGCTGTAGGCCACCCGCTGGCTGATTATGGTCTGGAAGCGGGGGAGGTTTAGGCTTCTCTCAACGATTTTGAAAGCCTCACGTCCTTCCGTTGTGCGGCTGTCCACGCGGTTTATCAGAACCCTAGCCTTTATGTCGATACCTGTTGTCACCATTTCCGCAAGTTTGTTGTACATCCTCTTGACCCTGAAGGGCTCAGCGCCGTAGGGATGCGTCACCACTATTATCTTGTCGGCTGCGTAGAACGCCGTAAGCGTGTAACGTCTCTCGTAGAAGGGCAACGTGTCGAGTATCACCACGTCCCAGCCCGATGTACCCGACTTCTCCAGGAATAGTCTAAGCAAGCGCTCCGGGCTTGGACGGTTGCCGGAGAACCAGGCGAGGCCCATGGCGTCGCTGAGGCTGTCGCCGCTTGGCACGAGGTCGACTCGGTAGATACCCAGCTTAGTTGCTGTTACGTAGTCGACTAACTCAACACTTTCTCCACGCAGAAACTTAAGAAGCGCATCGCCGACTGTTCTCCTCTTTTCCTCCAGCTGGGCGACTCCAGCCTCGCCCAGTAAGGCGGTGCTTAGGCCGGCGCTGGGGTCCAGGTCGATTAGTAATACCTTCTTTCCCTCGCTGAGGAATTTATGCGCTAGATGTGCCGCAATAGTGGTCTTGCCGACGCCGCCGCTAGCCGAAAGAAACGCAACCACCTGCACCGCCTATATATTTACACACAATTTTAAGCTCTACGTCAATGTATAGAACCGGTACAAGAAGCGACGCAGTTTTGGCCCTTTCAGCCTCCCCATTGCCGTAAAGCAACAATGCGACCTCAACGCCGCCGGCAACTCTCCACAGCAGAGCTTGACCTACGCCGCAGGCGAGGCGCTCTGCAGGCTCGACCTCAACATAGACGTCGCCGCATTTGAGGTCTGCCCTCCAAGGCCCTATCTTGACCTCTTGTTCGCACCTAGCGGACTCTTTTACACATAGCTCATTTATCTCATCGCAGTTCCGCAATGCATTGAGGTTGAGGAGGTTTGTCAGGTCCACAGAAAGGCGTGAACGTTAATAAAAGTGTCAACCGGCGTTGCCATGTCTAGGAAGAGGTCTGATCTGTCTTCGCTGGAGGGGGTGGGCCCCAAGACTTTGGAGAAGCTTCAGGAGCTGGGCGTCGCCTCCGTGGAGCACCTGGCCGAGTTCACCGTGGAGGAGCTGGTGGAGGCGGGGATAGAGTACGACCGGGCCGTGAAGATCCTGCAACAAGCCCTGCAACGGGTGGGGAGCACACAGCCGGCGACGCTTAGGGAGCTTAGGCAGAGGCAGTACCGGGTCTTCAAGACAGGCGTGGCGGAGTTCGACGAGAAGACCCCCTGGAGGGGGGTGAGGGAGGCGTTTATATACGAGTTCGCCGGCGAGTTCGGGGCCGGGAAGTCCATGCTGGCGCATCAGCTCGTCGTCGCTGCGCTTAAGGAGAGCTTCACAGCCAAGGCGGTGTACATAGACACAGAGGGCACCTTCAGCCCCGCGCTTGTCGAGGCCGTGGCGAGGAGATTCGGCGTAGAGCTGGAGAAGCTGGAGGACTCGGTGGTGGTGTATCAGCCCGCCAACGTGGTTCAGCTGGAGCAGATAGTGAAGTACGACCTGCCGCGCCACATAGGGGAGGGGTGCCGTCTGGTGGTCATAGATACAATAACCGCCCTCTACCGCGCCGAGTTCGTGGGCCGGGAGCACCTCGCGGCGAGGCAACAACGCATCCACTACCTCATAGACTGGCTGAGGAGACACGCCCGCACCTTCAGCCTCACGTCTATCTTGACCAACCAGGTCATGGACGTGCCCGAGGCGTTTGCCATAGGCGTCAAAAGGCCGGCAGGCGGCAACGTGCTTGCGCACGCCGTAAATGCTCGCCTATTGATGGTGAGGCCCAACAAGACGAAGCCAGAGGGCTACATGTGGCCTCTGGACGTCCCCGGCATGGCGCCAGACGTGAGGATCGAGTACAGAATAACCGAGGCCGGCTTGGAATAGGACCGCGTTAAAGTGTCGTCACGTTAGGAGGACGTAGACGGCGGATCCCAACATGGCCACGGCGACTGCGCGCGTCACCAGCAGAGATCGCCCGCACGACACGGCGCGTTGCCCCAGAAACGCCCCCAAACCTGCGAAAACGCCCCCCACGACGATCTTTTGCTTCAACGCCACTGCAGATGTCGCCTCCACCGTCCGCAGCGCAGGTATCAACGCCTCTATCTCGCCTATGAAAACCCGCGCCACGGCAAACGACGCCGCCGTGCCCAGCAGTGCGTCCGCAAAACCGACAAGCGCGTTAAGAACAGGCCTGAGCCTGCCGCTCCGGATTCTCCAGCCCCTCCCTAGCAGGAGCTGGACGCCGGTCATGGCGAGGGCCGCCGCCACGAAAAACCTCAACACGTCCCACGTCAAGAACAGCCAGACGACGACGCCGAGAACCACGCCGATGAGCACCGGGATGCTCCTCACCTCAAAATGGATGACGGGGCCGCCTACAGTGAACCTCTGATACAGCAAGTTCAGAGCCCCCAAGACGCCCGTGGCCAAGGTAAAGCCTAAGACCACCACAGGAGGGGGCTCGCCCACTGCAAACAGCAAAGGGAACACAAAAAGCGTTGCGTACGCCGGCTCCTCCACCGCGCTGGACAACGTACCTGCGAGAAAACCGGCATACAACCACACCAAGACATCTCCACTGACCATAAAACGCCAAAAACAGCCCCCTTAAAAATCAAAAAGACGAATCTGATAGACATATGGAGGCCATGGCCCGCTACGAGGAGCTGAGGAAGGCGGTAGCGAGGCGGAGCAACCGCTGGCCAGAACCTTTTGTTCTTCCTACGACCGCTTTGCAAAGCCTCTCTGCCCCCAGTTATTTACGATAACCTAAACCTCGAGGGGAAAGCTTAAAAACTCGGTAGTTAATTAACCTTAACGGGGCCGTAGCTCAGCCAGGCAGAGCGGCGGAGCACTTGCTAGCCGTTATAGGCTACAAGGCGCCGACGCTCCAGACCCGTAGGGCGGGGGTTCAAATCCCTCCGGCCCCACCATCCCTGCCTCTTCTGTGGCGTTTTGACACAGATCTCCGGTGGCGTGGTTTTATGCGGTGGCTCGGTGTTATTGTTAGCTTTAAAGGAGCGGCGAGCCAGGGTTAAAAAGGTGCCTTTGTAGGATTTTTCGGCTATCGGACGAGGTTGTCATCCCCGTCGCCGTCTATGCGCGGCAACCTGAGCAACGGGGCAACTCTTCCGGGTGGGCTGGTCTTGCGGTTCTCGCCGCCGTGTTGCTCGTGGTGGCGCTTAGGGGAGGTAGAAAGGGGAGGGGTAGAGAGGCTAGATCTGGAGGATGAACCTGGCGTCTACCACATATGCGCCTTTTCCCTCCTCCAGCGCGATGACTGGGTTTAGGTCTGCCTCCCTGATTTCTGGGTTGTCCTCCACGAGGCGGGAGAACTTGATGAGGATGTCCACGACGGCCGGCACATCGCGCGGCGGCATCCCTCTGAAGCCGGTGAGTAGCTTGTAGGCCTTGACCTCGCGTATCATTTCTACTGCGTCTTGTTCGTCTATTGGCGCAATGCGCATGGAGATGTCTTTGTAGAGTTCGGTGAATATCCCGCCGAGGCCGAAGGCCACGACGTGGCCGAATATCTCATCGTACACCGCGCCGACGATGAGCTCGACGCCTTTGGGCACCATCTTTTGGATGAGGACGCCTTCAAGCTCGGCGTAGGGCACCCTCTCGACCACCTCTCTGAGCCTCCTACATGCCTCCCTGACTCCCTGTGGGTCTGCTATGCCCAGTATGACGCCTCCGACGTCTGTCTTGTGGACTATCTGCGGCGATACTATCTTGGCCGCCACCGGGTACCCTATCTGTTCCGCGGCCCTCACCGCCTCCTCCTCGTCGCGGGCCACGGCGTACTCCGGCGTCGGTATACCGTACGCTTTTAGAAGCGCCAGCGCCTCGTCTTCTCGCAACTTGCCCCTGCCCTCCGCGGCGGCCTTAGCCACTATGGGGTGGGTCATAACCTCCTCTTCACCTCCCCGTATTTATACAACGCCCACAGCGCCTTCGCCGCTCTATCTGGCGTTGGGTAGACGGGTATGCCCTGGTCCTCAAGCTCCTCCTCGAACCTCTGCACCAGCTCGCTCCCGCCAAAGTTGACGACGGCTATGGGTTTGCCGTATCCCCTGCTGTCTATCACGTACTTGGCCAAGTTCTTAGTCAAGCCTGGCACCTGCATCAGCGTAACTATCAGCGCCATGTCGAAAAAGGCCGTGGGGAGCAGGGCGTCAAGCACGATTTTGTAGTGCTCGTCGGTCGCGCTACCCGTCACGTCGATGGGGTTAGACACAGCGGCGAAGGGGAGGAGCTCCCTCTTGAGCTCCCTGGCGATGCTCTCCGGCACCTCCGGCACCTCAAGCCCCAGCGCCTCGAGTGCGTCGACTGCTTGTATGCCCATGCCGCCGCTGTCTGAGACCACCAGCACCCTCCTGCCACGCGGCGTGGGCTGGGTGGCCAGGGCCTTAGCCATGTCAAACATCTCCCTAACCGAGGAGGCCTCTACGACTCCCGCCTGTTGAAACAGGCCGCGGTACATCTCATAGGTGCCAGCCATAGCTGCCGTGTGGCTCTTGACAGCCCTCTGCGCGGCCCCGCCCCTCCCGGCCTTATACGCCACTATGGGCTTCTTGGGCACGATCTTTCTCGCCGTTTCTAGAAACCTCCTCGCCTCCCCGGGGTATTTAAAGCCCTCTACGTATACGGTGATCACCTTCACCCTGTGGTCCGCGGCGAACGCCTCCAGTAGCTCCACCTCTGTGACGTCTGCCTTGTTGCCGTAGTTGGCGAGGAACCCCAGCCCCAGGCGGCGTCTTGCGGCCCAGTCCATTATAGCGGCTGCAACTGCGCCGCTTTGGCTAATTAAGGCGAGGGGGCCTGGGGGAGGTCTGCCTGCTCTGTCTGCCGGGAGGAAGACCGTGTCGAAGTTTGTGTAGGCGTTATAGATGCCGATGCAGTTGGGGCCCAGGACTCTTACGCCGTATTGCCTCGCCACGGCCTTGACCCAGTTTTCAAGCTCCGCGTTGCCCGCCTCGGCGAATCCGCTACTGATGATTATAGCCGCCTTAACGCCCTTCATCCCAGCCTCCTCTAGTATTTTGGGCACGGTGGGGGCCGGCGTGGCTACGACAACAACGTCGAGCGGGTCGCCTATTTCGCTTACCGACTTGTAGAACTTTATCCGGCGGCCCCACAGCTCAACTTCGTCGTATTTGGGGTTCACCGGATACACCTCTCCCTTGAATCTAGTGACTAGGTTTTCAAGTATGACGTAGCCAACAGAGCCCGGTTTTGTGGATGCGCCAACCACCGCAACGCTCTGCGGGTCTATGAGTTTAGGGATCACGGCATTTCTATGAGATGTATATAAATATATATAGGCGCTTAGTAATTGTACGTTGAGTAAAAAAATCTAGATCCCCTACTTCACGTTGATAAGGGTAAATCTGCTCCATGCGCTGGGGGCCGAGCTGGGATACGTGGGCGAGTACATCTTCGCAAAAGCCCTGAGGGGGGCCGCCGCCCGCGGCGAGGCCGTGGCCATGCTCCTTGAGGGTCTCTACTCGGCGGGGAGGGTGGAGCCGCGCGGTTCTGCGTTGCCGAGGGAAAAAGGCTCAGGCACATACTCCAGGCACATAACCTCCGAGTGGCCCATACACAAGTCGTGGTTTGTGCCGGCTATAGACGGCGGAGAGCCCGTGGTGTTGATAGACCCGCCGAAGGGGCTTGTGAAATATATGGGGAGAGACGTGGAGGGTGCCTACGCCTTCCTCCTCTCCCTAGGCTTGGAGGAGCTGAGAAGCTTCGTGCTGAAGGGGGCAACCCCCGCGGTGCTGAGAGGCGTGGAGGCGTTCACGGCGGCTGAGGTGGACATCGCCGCCGCCCTCTACGAGAGGCTCTGGGGAGGGCCCGACTTCGTGACTCTTGTGGTTGACACCATACGCGAGGTGGACTTCCTGCTGGCTGACGGAGGTGCTATTTATCACGTGGAGGTGAAAACCACGACGCATCCCACAGACGCCAAGCTGAGGAAGAAACGTATGTTGCTACAGAGGAGGCAACAAGTGCTTGAGAAGCTCGGGCTGAGGCCCGCCCTCGCCGTGGTTGTGCCAAAGGAAAATTGGGAAGTTGAGGTGTGGATTGAGAAAACTACTTCTTGATCTTCAATATGTCGCCCACCAGCTTGGTGCTTGGGATAAGCACCTTGTTGCCCTCTGCGTCTCTGATGACTGTGTACATGGCCGATATGTCCTCAACCACGCCCTCTTGACCGGCGCCCACTATCTTGTCGCCTATCTTGAAGGGCCTTGCAAGTAGCAGGAAGGTACCCGCGATTGCCTGGCCCAGTACCTGTTGCGTGGCGAAGCCTATGACGAGGCCTATGAAGCCGCCGAGGGCAGCCGCCGCGGGTCCGCCGGAGACGGCCCCCGCGAGCGCAGCCACCAACACGCCTATGCCGAGCAGCTTCATGAGGTTCGACACAGCCTTCCCAGCCGCCTCGCCCTGCTTCTTGGCGACGGGCCACGCCACGACATCTGCAAACGCCTTTACTATCTGCCAGCCAAAGAAGAGAGTGAGCAATATGTCCACGTCGATTTTGTAGTCCATTATAGGGGCGTAGATGCCCTGGATGAACTGGAACGCCGCTTCTGACCTCCTCCCCGCCCTAAGGGGTTCTCCTTTGGGCGGTTCATAGGCGCCCTCGCCCCCGCCTTCAGCGGCCCCTCGGGCGGGGGTCATGGAGCTACCCGGGCCAGCACCGCGGGTCATCCGCCCCCACAAGGGGGCCTAATTACACAGACATCTGTTTTTTAAACTTTTCCCATCCCCGCCCTAAAGGGCGAGGCTTTTGATTATTTGTAAAGCCGCCATCACCACCACGTATAGTATTATCCACATTACCAGTCTTCCTATTGGCATGGCCCCTAGTTTTGGTGTATTTTTAAATGTAGCGGTGACTAAACCTCACTTTTATATATGGCGGGGGAGAGGTTGGCGATGCGGCACATCGTTGTGCTTCTCGGCGTCGGCGGCGTTGGGAAAACCACGCTTGCGTACCGGCTGATGGGGCTCTCCATAAGGCCTACGGTTACGTTGCGCCCCGGCGTCTATAGGCTTTACCTGTCTAACAAAGAGGTTAACCTAGTCGACGTGCCTGGGCAGTACGTGGTGGAGGTGGTGCAGAACTTCGCGCGGATGTGGACCTTCTACGTGGACAAGGCGGTGTATATGTACGACGTGCTCCACTACGACACGTTGAGGGCGCTCGTGGAGATACACAGCGGGCTTCTAGACAGGGGGATTAAGCCGTTTAAGAGGCTCGCAGTGGTGGGCAACAAGATGGATCTCGCGCGGGAATACGGCTTCCATGTGGAGGCTGATGAGATCGCCGCCGCCGTGGGGGCCCAGGAGATTCACTACATCTCCGCGCTTAGAGACGACCCTAAGGACCTAGTCAAGGTGATACTTTAGAGCAACGCCTCCAGCGCCGCCTCTCTATACAGCTCCTCCAGCTCCTGTATAAACTGAGGCGTAGGCTCGTGACGGGGGTCGCCCCTCTTCGCCTCCGTGAGGGCCGTCTCGAGGAGTTTGAGAGCCTCCTGGTGGTGGCCCAGCTCCACGAGCCGTCTGGCGACGCTGTAAGCCACAAAGGCCTTGAGGAACGGGCAGTCGCAGGATGGGAGTAGCCCTCTGGTCTCGTCAGCTGTGATGGACGCCAGAGAGGATAAGGCCGCCGCCGCGGTCTTGAAGTCCTCAAGCGCCGACGCCGTGTTTACTAAGCGCTTTAACACATCCTCAGCACCTCTCGGCGGGGCGCCGAAGTAGTGCGCCAGGGCTAAGTTTCTGAGGGCTGGCGGCGTGCCTCTCTCAGCCGCCGCCTCCAAGTAGTCTTGATACAGCTTGTAAAACACATCGAATGCCTCCGGGCGCCGAAGCGCCGCACTATAAAGAACCTCGGCGAATTTTTCAAGGCAGGTAAGGGGGACCCTCCTCGCGTCTGTAAACGCAAGTTGCGTCAGTAGCTCCTCGCCGTCTTCAACGCAGTGGGGAGACGGCAAGGCGGTGTACGTCTCCAGAGTTATCCTCCTCCCAAGGGCCAAGGCGTCTATAACCACTTGTGGCACGGCGTCGCCGTAGCAGAGGTACCTGCCCACCTCTTCTCTGCACATGTCCCCTCTACCCGTGGCTATCTTTGCCATCGCCTTTGCGAAGTCGAGGGAGTACTCAGGCCTTAGAGCCAGAAGTCCTCTGTAAGCCACCCTGATTTTCTGGGCAGGGCTGTCGTGCATAGAGATGCAGGGGTGTTCGCCCAAGGTTAACTTAAGCGATTCCCTAACCACGCTTTCTTTAGGCGATACGGCCCACTCCACAGCCTTGGCCAGCTCCTCCTGCGGCCTGTAGAGCTCCCGAAGCTCCTCCAGCACCTCCTCTCTAGCCAGCTTGGCGGTCTCGGTTGCTGGGGTGATTTTGCCAAGTATAGAAAGCCTCCTGGCGATCTGATCCACGTTGGCGAGGGGATGCGCCAAGTCGGCTGGTATGTGCTGTCCCTGGATGCTGAGGAGAAGAGGGGTAGACAGAGCCTTAGCCTCCCGGCAGGTGGGGAAGAACAGCTCTTGATACAGCTCGTGGTACAGCCTAGATAGTTGTTGCAAGGCGTCTCGGTAGAGACTCTCCGGTTTATAGGCGGCGCATCTCTGTTTTGCGTAGAGCCGACCTCCATATGCGGCCAAGGCGAACACGCCGCTGAAATCGCCGTGTTTCCTCAAAAGGTACTCGACGTAGGGCTCCGGAGATCCCCTCCTGCAACCCAGCGCCGCCGCGTGGGAGGAGAAGACCTCCCCCAGCGCGGCTGGCAGATCGATATACCTCAAATACCCAGCTATGTCCACAACCTTCATGTTTCTCTCCACATGTTCTCTGCAGGTGGAGTGGCGGAGCAGGTCATATGGTAGTACTAGGAGCGTCGGCGTCTCGCGGGTGTTGAGGTAGAGAGCTCTATCTATCACGTATCGACAACGCCGCATCCAAGGCGCCGCCAACTCGGCCCGGGGGACCAGCGGGTTGTCGTAGAGGGTGACGCCTAGGGGGTCGTAGAGGCCCAAGGCGCTGGGCACCTCGTGCAACATCTCAAGCAGGTTGTCGAACGTCACCGCGTCGACGCCCAGGTCTATTACGGCGTGGTACTCGCTGACGAGCCTGGCGGCTATTTTCCTGGCCACCACCGATTTGCCGGAGCCGTGGGGCCCCACCAGCACCACGGAGGTCCCCGCCTTTAGGGTGGCGACTATGCGCTCCTCCAGGTCTTTAAACCAGTGGACGAGCCGCGCCTTGTAGTTGTCTGTGATGTTGAGGACGTAGAACTCATCGCCCTCTCGGGCGATGCCGAGCAGAGAGGTGGACACGTAGAAGGCTTGTGGCGGCTATAAATATATAAACTGTCGAAAATTGGGGCTGATATGCCCATCACGCTTGACCCCGAAAAACTGGCTATCGTAATGAGGCACAGATTTCAGTACAAGATCTGCCGCGAATGCGGCGCCCGGAACCCGCCCGACGCCGAGAAATGCCGTCGTTGCCGGTCCAGGAACCTGCGGCCTAAGAAATTCAAGAAGAAGTAACTAGTAGAGGGGCTTCACGTAGAACCTCGGCGGGTCGATCCTCTCGCTTTTGCAACGGGGGCACCGGCTCGGCTTCTTCAGCCTTTCTCTGTCTGTGAACTGGTAGCCGCATTTTTTGCACGTGGCGGGCACGACATCTAGCCTGTATCCCTGTCTCTTGAGCGTCTTCCTAACATGTTCAAGCTCGTCGTATAGCTCGTTCGGCTTCAGGTCTGTCTCGACAAGCGCCTGTAGCTGGTATATCGTCAAAGGCTCGTTGCTTGCGAGCAGGGCCTTAATAAGCCGCTCCCTAACGGTCTCGTCCATTTATTTTTCCACCACGGCGGATTGAAGCCACAGCGCCTTGTAGACGCCGCCTGGCTTAAGCACGGCGAAGGTGAAGATGTGGATGTTTTTATCGCCTTCTTTCCGCGCCTCTATCCGGATGAACCGCGCCTGCTCCGGCCTCTCGGCGGGGTCGACGTTTGCATCAAGTAGCTGTGTACCTGCGGGAATGTAGCCGGCCGACCTCAGTTGTTCCGTGATGCAGTTGAGCAGTTCATGCGGGGAGGCTCCGGAGCACTGAGCCTTTTCGACCAGTTCCTTCACCCTTGCATGTTCTATGCTGTATCCCATATGTTAAGATTTTTCTTCGGTATTTAAATGTAGGAATGTCCATATCGCTTCCAGCGTTGCCTCTGGAACCTCTTCGTGCGGCAGGTGGCCGCAGTTTTCCAGCAGTTTTAGCGTGGAGTTTTTCAACATGTAGTGGAGGTGGACACTTCATACGGCACGATCTTGTCTTGCGTGCAGTGTATAACCAAGACAGATGCCGTGATTTGGTCTAGGTCTATCTCCACCGGCCTCCGGTACTATATGAACCAGTACAGCCCCCTGTCCCAGTCGCGGGCGTTAAGTGGATATTTATAGCCATCAACCACATGTTGCGTAAGCTTGTTTTTGTTATACGCTGTATAATATCTGCTCTAGGTAGGGCACGGCGGCTCGGAGAAACAGAGGGCCGTACTTATGGGGGAGGCTGAGCAGAAACCTCTGAAGACCGTCCTCCCTCACGCAGGCGCTATGAGCACCAGCGCCTCGACGGCCACCTGATGCTTAGACGCTATGTAGAGAGACGTGTAGGCGCCTGCTGAATGACCTATAAAGACGGCCTTGGATATGTTCAGCGTCTTCATAAGCCTCAAGATAAGGATTGCCCCGCCCCCTACCGTATAGGGGTTATAAGGCGTCTTCGTGGGGTCTGCCCTCTCTGTGAGCCCGAACCCCGGCCTGTCGAGCGCCACAACTCTGCCGTGTCTAGAGAGCGGTTGAATAACCTCTCTCCAACTGAAGACGCTGGCTCCGAAGCCGTGTAGCAACACAAAAGTCTTGTCGCCAGAGCCCTTATCTACGTAGTGTATTTTGACGCCCTCGATCACTATGAAGCTACCGCTGGCAACTAGCTCCTCCACGGGCTTTCCCACAGGCGGTATGGGAATAATGACGGCGGCTAGAATTACGGCGAGGACGGCCAGAAGCTTCGGCTTGATCAGGTGCTCAGCCGTCTTCACCAGATCCGACCTTGTAAGCTTCGTCACCTATATTTAAAAACGAGATATGTTAAATACCTTATGAGGTGGGTGGGTTTACTTGTTATTTTTATTGCACTTTCAATTATTTTTCTCATTCCTCCCTACGTCTTAAGGTTCGCCGACCCCTAGGTCTTTTGACCCCATTGGCGGGAGCCGCCTCGCCGCTCCACGTGCTCAACGCCGCCTTGTTGCCGCTACTCGGCGGGTTGATATACGGATACTTCACGGAGAGGAGACGCGGCGTGGCTCTGTCGCCGCCGGCCGCCTTGGTGCCTGTAGCAGCCGTCCTCCTCTACTACGTCGCCGTTGACGCTGTTAGGCTGAGCCGCTATCTCTCCGTATTCCCCCTCATCGCGACTCTCTGGGTAGCGCTACGGCTCCTCTTCTTCGTCCTGGGGGCGTCGCGGGATATTTCCTGCGTCCAAGACGCTAATAGATAAAAAAATAGCCCGTTCTACGCTACATGAACTCAAAACTCTGGCTGGCAATAGCCGTAGTCGTAATAATTGCTGTAATAGGCGCATTTCTGGCGTTCCAACAGCAACCCCCAGCGCAGACGACCACCCCGAAGACCGCCACTGTGCCCATCACCCAGACCACAAAGCCCAAGGGCAACATCTACGTGATATACGACATAGGCGGGAGGGGGGATCTGTCGTTTAACGACATGGCGTATCTAGGCGCGTCGAGGGCCGCCAAGGACTTCGGGCTTGGGCTCAAGGAGGTCCAGAGCAAGACGCAGGACGACTACGTGCCCAACCTCAGAGCTGCGGCGAAGTCCGGCGACGCGGTTATCGCTGTGGCAGTCGGCTTCCTAATGACAGACGCCGTTAAGCAGGTGTCGCAGGAGTTCCCCAACGTGAAGTTCGCCATCATCGACGGATATATACCAGACCGCCCCAACGTTATGTCTGTTCTCTTTAGAGAGAACGAAGGCTCGGCGTTGGTTGGGGCATTGGCTGCCCTCACCGCGTATTACTACAACTGCACCAAGGTCGGCATAGTGCTAGGCATGGAGATACCTGTGCTCTGGAAGTTCGAAATCGGCTACGCCTACGGCGTGAGGTGGGCGGAGCGTTTCATCAAGCAGAAGTTCGGCAAGGATGTGAAGTTCGACATACTCTATGTATACACAGGATCTTTTAATGACCCAGCAAAGGGCAAACAGGCGGCTGAGGTGATGCTGGCGCAGGGCGTGTGTGTAATATATCAAGCCGCGGGCGCCACAGGTCTCGGCGTGTTTGAAGCAGTGGCGGAAGCCGGCAAGAAAGCCGGAAGGACAATGGGTCCGCCCTTCGCCATCGGCGTAGACGCCGATCAGGACTACATAAAACCCGGCTTCATACTCGCCTCCATGATGAAGAGAGTAGACGTCGGCGTCTACACAGCAGCCAAGATGGCGGTCGAGGGGAGCTTCAAAGGCGGTGTGTTGGAGCTCGGCATTAAGGAGGGCGGCATCTCGGTCAGCACGCTGGATGATTTGTCCCAGTTCCTCGAGATAGGCATCAGGGCAGGCGCCGTGAAGGAGTCCGATGCCCAAAACATCATTAACACGGTGAAGGAGATGAGGTCTAAGATACCGACGTGGATATGGGAGGCGGTGGATAAGTTTAAGCAAGATATAGTATCCGGCGCGGAGAAGGTTCCCCTGCCCACCACGCAGGACCAGGTGGTTCAGCTTAGGAAGGAGCTGGGTCTAGGCACAGTCGGCTAATGAAGGTCTTTCTCCGCGAAATCCGCAAGGTTTTTTCAGACGGAACCCACGCCCTGAGGGGCGTCTCTCTCGATGTTTTTCCCGGCGAGGTGCTCGCCCTCCTCGGCGAAAACGGGGCTGGGAAGACGACGCTTATGAAAATACTCTCTGGGATATACCGGCCGACCTCCGGCGAGATTTACGTAGACGGCAGGAGAGTCAAGCCGAAGAACGCAAGAGACGCCCTCAAGCTCGGGATCGCCATGGTGCATCAACACCTTTCACTGATTCCAGGTCTCACCGCGTTGGAGAACGTCGCCGTGTTGGAGGGCGCATCTCTCTCGCCGGTGTCCACAGAGCTGAGGCGGAGGGTGGAGAAGATAGCTGAAGAGCTTGGGTTTGAGATTGAGTGGGATAGAGATGTGGAGGAGTTGCCGCTGGGCATGAGGCAGAGGGTGGAGATCGTTAAGGCCTTGTACTGGGGGGCGCAACTCCTTATACTGGACGAGCCGACGACTGTTTTGTCGCCTCCTGAGGTGAAGTCGTTGTTTCAAGTAGTTAAGAGGTTGAAAGAACAAGGCCGGTCTGTGGTTTACATTACGCATAAGATACCGGAGGTCATGGAGATTGCGGATCGCGTCGTCGTGTTGAGAAGAGGGCTTAAGTCTGCAGAGTTCTCGCCGCCCTACGACGCCAAGAGGCTGGTGGAGGCTATGGTAGGTGAGGTGAAGACGGAGGCTGTGGAGAGGCTGGGCAAGCCTGGCGAGAGGCCTGTCCTAGAGGTGAAAGATCTATGGGTCTACGACGGCGATAGGGCGGTAGTACAGGAGGTAGACCTCGTTGTCAGAGAGCGGGAGATCTTGGCGATAGTTGGGGTGGAAGGCAATGGACAAGAGCATTTGGTGGAGACTATAGTTGGGGTTAGGAAGAGGAGTAGAGGCATGATTAAGATATATGGGGGCTACGCCTATATACCCGACGACCGGCAGAAAAAGGCGTTGGTGCTTGAGATGTCTCTCGTAGAAAACGCAATTATAGGCAAGGAGAATGAGTTCGCCAAACGTGGCTTAATCTCTTGGCAACAGGCCGAGCGTTTTACGGCGAAGTTGATAGAGGAGTTCGGAATAGTGGCGCCAGGCCCTTGGTCGTCGGCGCGGCAGCTCTCCGGCGGAAACCAGCAGAAGCTTGTGGTGGGGCGTGAGTTGAGTAGAGGCGCCAAGCTCATAGTGGCGCATCAACCCACCCGCGGCCTCGACGTTGCCACCACCGAGTATGTACAGACACTACTCATAAAGACTAGAAACGCAGGTGTTGGAGTGTTGTTAGTGACAAGCGACCTAGACGAGGCTTATAAACTAGCCGACACGATAGCAGTAATGTACAGAGGAAAGATCGTCGCCTACGGCCCCGTGGAGGAGATGGGGATAGAGCTTGTGGGTAAAAAGATGGCCGGGTTATGAGGAGGCTCGCTCTCTCTCTGTTAAACACAGGCCTAGCTTTGTTTCTGGCTTTTGTGCTGGGAGCAATCGCCATGTGGATCTCAGGCTACGACCCGCTCTTATCCTATAAATCCATGTTGTTAACGCCTTTGTCGGACTTGACTTATCTCTTCTCGGCGCTTGCCTTCTCGGCGCCGATACTCTTGACCGGCCTAACCTTCGCAGTAGGTCTCAAGGCCGGCCTTTTCAACATAGGCGCCGAGGGACAGACTTATATGGGCGCCCTAGGCGCCGTTGCGGCTGCCTACTTGACTAGAGACGTCTCGGCTTTGCCGCTTGCGGCATTTCTTGGAGTAGCCTTTGCTGTGGCTTGGTCAGCGATCCCGGCGTTGTTGAAGATCTGGAGGGGGGTAAACGAGGTCGTGGGCACGATAATGATGAACTGGGTTGCGTATTGGTTGGTGATAATGGCTGTTTCTACAATTTTTGCAAATCCGTCGCAACCAGAGGAGTCGGTAAAGATGCCAGAGGCAGCTCGTCTCACTCCGCTGGTTGCTGGGACAGACCTCACGTTGGCTGTGCCGCTGGCGTATCTAACCGCTGTGTTGATCTACGTCTTCCTCAGATACAGCGTTTGGGGCTACAGGATATCAATAAGCGGGCAAAACCCCACAGTGGCCAAGGCATACGGCATAAGGCCTGAACAAGCGGTCTTGGTGGCATTTGGAATAGGCGCCCTCACGGCCGGCCTCGCAGGCGTGTTGCAGGTGGTTGCTAGGCCGCCCTCCTACAGCCTTGCCAGGAACCTAGCCAATGTCTACGGCCTCGGCTTCGACGGCATCACGGCCGCCATGTTAGGCAGGGGACACCCAATAGGCGTGCTCCTCGCCTCGGTGTTCCTCGGAATACTGCAGGAAGGCGCACGCCATATGCAGATAGAGGTAGGCACTCCCTTTGAGTTCATAAGAGTGATACAGGGTCTGCTAATACTCTTCCTAGCGCTCCAGATGCTGAGGAAGATATGATAGACATCTTGCCGCTTCTGTTGACGCAGGCGCTCCTCGCCGCTGTGCCCATACTGCTGGCCTCGCTTGGTGAGATCTTGACGGAGAGAAGCGGCGTCGTCAACATAGGGCTGGAGGGCATAATGCTACTCGGCGCGTTGATGGGGCCGCTGGCGGTGGACTACCTCCACAACAGAGCCGGTCTCCACCTTCCAGACACCTGGTGGCCTCTTGTGGCCATGCTAGCCGCGGCGCTCACCGGCGCCTTGATAGGGCTCCTCCACGGCTACATCTCGGCGTATCTGGCGGGCGACCAGATAATCAGCGGAGTAGCCATAAATCTCTTCGCCGCGGGCGCGGTTGCCTACGGAATACAAGCCTACTGGGGCGTGGCTGGGTATAAACAGGTACCAGAGTGGGCGAAGACAGACCCCACCTGGGTCGCCGTGTTCGCCTTCGTGGTTGCCGGCGTCATGTGGTACATACTCTTCAAGTCCAGACTCGGCATAATCATCAGAGCATGCGGAGAAGACCCAGAATCCGCATTTAACATGGGCGTCGACGTAAACAAGGTAAGACTGCTCGCCACCGTGATCGGCGCAGCATTAGCCGCGCTGGCAGGCGCCTACCTCAGCATTGCCTACCTCTCCGTAGTCACCAAGGAGCTCTCAGCCGGCAGAGGCTTCATAGCACTGGCCAACGTAGTTTTTGCAAACTGGAACCCAGCACTGGCAGTCGCCGGCGCCTTCATATTCGGCTTCTTCGACGCGCTTTCCTACTGGCTCCAAACGCTGAACCTAGCCAGATACGAAATCACGCGGATGATCCCCTACATAGCCACGTTGTTAATAGTGGCGGGCGTGATCGGCAGAGCGAAGCCGCCAAAGGCCGTAGGCAAGGCGTTCAGGAGAGAATAGGATATAAACTGAGTATAGCATAAACTCTATGGAGGATTTCAAGAAGGCAATGGAGGAGATCAGCAAATCCCTCCAGAGGATGGTGGAGGATCTAAAAGAGAAAAAGGACTACCGACTCGTGGAAGAGGGAGACGAGGTTAGGATTGAGATAGACATGCCCGGCCTGGAGCCCGCCGACATAGCTCTCTCCGTCACGAAAGACGGCACCGCCGTAAGGGCCGAGGGCGCCCGCGGGGAGAGGAAATACTCCAAATACATCCGTCTGCCGCTTAAGGTAGACCCCTCCACCGTGTCTGCGCTGTATAGAAACGGCGTATTGATAGTAACAGCTAAGAAGGTGAAGGAAGAGGAGATTAGAGTGCCGGTACGCGGCTAAGACTCCAGTAGCTTATAAAGCGCCACCGCCAGCTGGCCGGCTGACCCTATATCTCTGTGTACCGCGTGGCTTAAAACCGCGCCGGGGGGGAGTTCCCTAGGCGAGAAGGCCAGGTCTGCGCCGTGTATTAACAACATCACTTTTTTGTCCACCTTCTCGACGGGCTTGGTGTCCTTGTCGGGCCTCCCAATGGCATATATCACGTCCGGCTTCAGCACCTCCACGGCGTCGTTTATGTCGTTAAAGACGAGGACCTCTCCCCCCATTTTGAAGGCCAGCTTGAACAAATCACCGATCTGTTGCGCGGCGGCCCCGAACACCTTCACCAACGCGAGCCGCCTCACGCCGAAGCCGTACGTGATCTTCGCAAGCTCCAGCATCTTGGGCACTGAGCTTATGTTGTAGACGGCAACTACCAGCTCCATGACGGTGCAGAACGCTGCCGTTTTTATACTTGCGCCTTTGCCGCCAAGCAGTCCCCTGCTTCGCACTCGACGAAAAACGGCGTCTTGGCCATTACGAGAAGTCCCTTCCTGAACTCCCCAATCTCCTCGCTCAACACAAGGGTCTTCCCGCAGAGCTCCAGCTCCCGGCCGCGAACCCTGAAGATAAATACGTCCGCACAGGGCTTTAGGTCAACCTCTATTATGGCGACGTCACGGACCTGCGCCACCTTTACGATCATAC
>Ga0209739_100199_pt1 | contig 26938 bp, 23 predicted proteins | sample JossMetagenome_2_FD_184729 | JGI IMG/M metagenome (GOLD analysis project Ga0209739, IMG submission 184729) | Hot spring sediment microbial communities from Joseph's Coat, Yellowstone National Park, USA - JC3_ASED (SPAdes) (version 3) | ecosystem: Environmental > Aquatic > Thermal springs > Hot...
GCACAACTACTAACACTAATGGACGGACTACAGGAAAGAGGACAAGTAGTAGTCATAGGAGCAACCAACAGACCAGACGCAGTAGACCCAGCACTAAGAAGACCAGGAAGATTCGACAGAGAGATATACATAGGGATGCCTGATAAGAGGGCTAGGCTGGACATATTATCCATACACACTAGGGGTGTGCCATTGTGCACGCCTGATGATACTAAGGGTTGCAGTGGTGATAATTGCCCATGCAAACGCGGCGATGAGGTTGACCTTGATAAGATAGCTGACATGACGCATGGCTACACGGGAGCCGATATAGCTGCTTTGGTTAAGGAGGCGGCGATGACTAGGCTTAGGAAGTTCCTTAACCAGAATGGTAAAGCCATTGACTTGGATAGGCCAATACCCACGGATATGCTTAACCAAATTAAGGTTACCATGCAGGACTTCATGGATGCCATGAAGTATATTCAGCCAACAGTGCTGAGGGAGGTTATTGTTGAGGTTCCTGAGGTTCATTGGGATGACATTGGCGGTTATGCTAATGTTAAGCAGGAGCTCAGGGAAACAGTTGAGTGGCCCATCAAGTATAGGGTATACTTTGAGGAATTGGGTGTTGAACCGCCTAAGGGTATTTTGTTGTTTGGTCCTCCTGGTACTGGTAAGACTCTTTTGGCTAAGGCTGTTGCTAATGAGAGTGGTGCTAACTTCATAGCGGTTAGAGGACCGGAAATACTAAGCAAGTGGTTCGGCGAATCAGAAAAGGCAATAAGGGAAATATTCAAAAAAGCAAGAATGGCAGCACCATGCGTAGTATTCTTCGACGAAATAGACGCAATAGCACCAGCAAGAGGGTATAGGATAGATAGTGGGGCAACCGACAGGATAGTTAACCAAATACTCGCAGAGATGGATGGTATAGCCCCCTTGCGTAACGTTGTAGTGATAGCGGCAACTAACAGGCCTGATATACTTGACCCAGCATTGCTAAGGCCTGGGAGGTTCGACAGAATAATATACGTACCACCACCCGACAGGGATGCTGTGCTTGAGATACTGAAGGTGCACACAAGGAGAGTTAAGCTGTCTAGTGATGTTAATGTCCAGGAGTTAGCTGAGGCAATTAGGGTTTTATCAGCCGAGAAGGCGCTTACGCAACTCAACATTAGGGTTCAGGAATTTAAGAGCAAGGTCAGTGATGCGGTGGAGTCGGCGTTGAGTGAGATAGAGGGCCATAGTGATGTTAATAGGGATGAGGTTGCAAAATTAACTGAGGCACTTAACCACGTCAAGGCAATGCTAACTGGTGGTGACTTTAAGGGTAACAGTGGGTTAAGGGCTATGGCCAACATAGTTAAGGCGCTTGCTGATGTGTTTGAGAACGCTGGTGGTAGCCAATCACAGGGTAATGGCCTTGAGTCACTCAGGGAATTTAAACTATACGTGTCGCTCTACACTGGGGCTGATATAGCAGCCATCGTTAGGGAGGCTTCCATGATGGCGCTTAGGGAGGCCGTTACATCAACTAAAATGCCCTCAGACGTTGCAGTAACCATGAGGCACTTTCAAGTAGCCTTCCAGAGAGTTCAGCCATCATTAAGTGTTGAAGTACTTAGGAAGTACGATGAAATGTCAAGGATGCTTAGTAGGGTAATTAGAGGCCTATAATTCAGCCACTAGCCCTGGATCCTCACTAATAGCCTCCATTAGATCACCCATTAGACTCCATAGTGTAATGCTTTAAAGTAAGTAGCTACTAGGGTTAATTGGGGGTGGTTTTATTGCCAAGTATGCAGTAATCGGCTTGGGTAAAATAGGTACGGCAATGGTTAAGGCACTGCTAAAGATGGGGATTCAGGGTAATGAAGTGGCTGGGTCGGTTAAAAGTGAACGTAGGTTAAGGAAGGTTCAAGAGGAGTTACCGGAGATTCAGGTAACCCTCAGCAATAGGGAGATTGTTAAGGGTGCCGAGGTTGTTATCCTGGCGGTTAAGCCTAGGCAAGTCATCGATGTGGTTAAGGATATTGGGGCGCTGCTTAACGATTCTAAGCTACTTATATCAGTGGCTGCAGGCCTATCAACCAGGGTACTGGGTAAGTTGACCAGGGCTAGGGTTATTAGGGCCATGCCCAACATATCAATACTGGAGGGTTCAGGGGTAACCGCTGTTTCAAAGGGTCCCAGGGCTACGGACTTAGATGTTGAGTTTACCTGCAACTTATTCAACACCGTTGGTAAGTGTTACCTTGTTGATGAGGAGTATATGAATGCCATAACCGCCTTAAGTGGCTCAGGGCCTGCCTACGTAGCCATGATTGCCGAGGCCCTTTGGGAGGCCGGCATACTCGTGGGTTTACCATCAGACCTGGCCTGGTCACTCTCAATAGATGTCATAGAGTCTGGGGCTAAGTTACTCAACTCCAGAAAGCCCTGGGAGATAGTTAGTGATGTAGCTACCCCAGGTGGCGTAACCATAAGCGGCATTAAGTACGCTGAGGAGAGGGGCCTTAAAGGCCTATTAATGGGTGTTGTTGAATCAGCCTACAGGAGAAGCATGGAGGTTCAGAGGATTATTGAGGATACGATAGAGAATAACCTTCATGATTCGGAAAGCGGTAAGTAAGGCTTTATTTTACTAACTAGAGAAAATATTAAAAACATACGCTACTATTTATGATAATTAGTCAATAAAAATGCTATTTCAACATTTAAGCGCTAGGCTTCTAATTTGTCCATAAGACTATGTGAGCTATGTTTTAAAACTCCCCCTTACTAATGCCTAACATGCCGTACGATGTACCATATGTACCAACCCCAGAGGTCGTTGTAAGGAGGATGCTTCAGGTCAGTGGTGTAAAGCCCGGCGAGGTTGTTTACGACCTTGGTTGTGGTGACGGTAGGATAGTGATAATGGCTGCTAAGGAGTTTGGCGCCAGGGCCGTGTGCGTCGAGATAAGGAATGACCTTTATGAGCAAACCCTCAGAAGGGTTAAGGAACTCAACCTGGAGAACGTGGTTAAGGTTATTCACGGCAACTTCTTCGAGGTTCCGATAGGCGATGCCGATGTGATAACCATGTACCTGCTAACCAGCGTTAACCAAATGCTCAGACCTAAACTCGAAAGGGAGTTAAGACCAGGGACCAGGGTTGTTAGCCATGATTTCGAGGTTCCAGGTTGGAAACCCCTACTGGCCGAGGACGTCTACGAAGAGTGGAGGAGCCACAAGATATACCTATACAAGATACCTGGTGCTGAAATACCAATACCTAACCAAGTCCAGGTTAACATACCCAGTGAGTACTCTGATGTGGCTAAGCTGCTTGATGGGCGTAGGTCAATAGAGGAGATAGCTGAGAAGACGGGCTTAACCATGAGGAGGGTTAGGGAGATTATTAATGAATTAGAGAAGCTGGGGGTTGTTAAGGAGGTTAAGGTCGTCAAATAGGTACCCTAGAGACCACATTAAGGCTAAAGATCAAAACCTGGAGTAAAAGTTAAAACACCCACATCAAGTACACGCATCATGATTCATGAGGAGAAGGTTACTGACGCTGAATTGGGTGCCGAGTCGATTAAGGACCTTATTGAGTCATATAACCTAATTGGCGGCTTCATGGCCAGGAACCTTTATGATGCAGCGAATATACTTAAGTCGATGTACAGTGACCCAGACGTAACGGTAATACTCTCCTTCACGGCTAATTTAGTATCCACGGGGCTTAGGGGGATTTTAAGGGGGATTATTGAGAGGGGGTTAGTGGATGTTGTCATAACCACGGCGGGTACGGTGGATCATGATGTGGCTAAGTCCCTTGGGGGAGTTTACTTTAAGGGCTCATTCGATGTTGATGATTCCGAGCTCCTGGATAAGGGGATCCATAGGATAGGTAACGTGTTCGTCAGGAGGGAGCACTATGGACCATTGGTTGAGAAGGCGGTCCACGCAACCCTAAGCCGAGTTAACAAGGATGAGATTGGTGTGAGGGAGCTCCTGTGGTTAATGGCTGATGAGCTGGACGACTCCTCGTTAATAAAGGCCGCCAGGAAGTCATGTGTACCAATTTACATACCTGGTTTTGTGGACGGCGCCTTCGGTACGGCAATATTAACGTTCAATGAGGTTCAGAGGGCTAGGAGTGGGGGTAGGAGGGTTAACATTAATGTGCTTAGGGATGAAGAGGAGTTAATGAACATAGTTTACTCAAGTAAGAGACTGGGCGCGGTGGTGATTGGTGGGGGTATTAGTAAGCACCATGTCATATGGTGGAGTCAGTTTAAGGGCGGCCTAGACTACGTAGTTTACTTAACCACGGCAACAGAGTGGGATGGGTCTCTAAGCGGTGCCAGGCCTAAGGAGGCTATTAGCTGGGGTAAGGTTAAGCCGAGCGCCATGTCGACGTTTGTCGTTGCTGATGCGACAATAACAATACCAATACTGTTCAACTACATAGCTTCAGAGATTAAATTTAGGAGTAGGAATATGGGTGTTTACCCATGGAGTTGCCAATAGTGGTTGCATCATCAACCTTGGCATCGATAATAGCAGCCTACGTTATCTTGAAGTGTAAGTGTGCCTTAGCGCCTGATGTTCATAAACCCAACAGGCCCCTCATACCTAAGCTAGGTGGCTTAGTCATACTGGCATATGTAACCGTTTCACTGGCCTTAACGGGGTTAGGGGGCTTAGGTATCAACCCAACCTATGGTATAATATTCTATACAACGCCCATAGTCCTAGGTGTAATAGGCCTAGTGGACGACTTCACAAATGTCCATGAACTACTTAGAGTTGGTGCCTCCGTGCTTTACCCATTGGCGGTGTTGGTGATTATGGGTAACTTCGACTACCTCTACTTCCCGATAATAGGACACTTCTCAAACCCAATAGTCGTGGCGATACTGACAATTGCCGTTTATGGAGTGTTCTCAAACGCAATAAACATGATGGATGTGGTTAATGGAGTTGTACCATACTCAATGATATTAACATCAATAATACCCCTAGCCTACTCAATAATAACCAGTAACGTTGCATTACTTCAAATGACACTGACGCTACTAGTACCATCAGTGGTTTTGTTCGCGCTTAACAAGTACCCGGCCAAGTTATTCAACGGTAATGGCGGCACATATGCGCTTGGTGCATTAGTCTCTGGTTTAATACTGTACAGTGGGTTAGGTACATTAATACTACTGGTTATGGTACCCTATGTGGTCAACGGCCTACTAATAGTGGTCAGCTCCAGGGGCATTAAGTCTAGGGAGAAGCTTAAACCATCAACATACATGAACAACTACGTAATATACCCGAACCTTGATGAAGGCTCAACATTAACACTAATGAAGATGATAGTGATTGATGAGCCTGGTGACGAAGGTAAGGTGGTGAGGGGATTCTACATGTTATTTAACATGGTCACCGCCTTAACTATATTATTATTCATTGTACTTTACTTGTTTAGGTGGGTCTAATGGTTAAGTCGGCACTATACCTAACCGTTGTCTCATGGGCTCTCCTATTAACTGGCATGGCCATACTGGGTGCTATTGCACGCGTCCTCGGTAACCCATGGCTCCTCGTGGCTGTTGGTATAATTATTGTTGCCGCCTGGTCAGTGTTCGTGTATGATATGGCTAGGGGTTTAGCCACTAAACGGGTTAGGCGTCGTTGAATCAATATGAGTTAACGTAACGCTGTTTAACGAGTTAACGCATTACGAGTACCTCCAAACACCCTTACCCCTGTAATTGTAAACAATGGCCTTGTAGGCGGTGACATACTCAAGGGTATAGCCTAGGCCCTCCCTCCCTATGCCCGAATCCTTCCTACCACCGAATGGGTAGTACCCTATGCCGTGCCTTGGGTAGTCGTTGACGTAAACGGCCCCAACCTCAAGCAGCCTAGCAGCCTTCCTAATCTTACTAACGTCATTGCTGAATATGGCTGCGTCAAGCCCATACCTCCTACCATTGGCAAGCTCAATTGCCTCATCAAGGTCCTTAACCTTAACCAACACTGTTATTGCGGCGAAAACCTCCTTGTTGTAGAGGTAAAGGTCCCTAACCCTACCTGAGTCCACCTCAATCAGGGTTGGTTCAATGTAGGTTGGCCCCAGTTTCCTACCACCGTAAAGGACCCTACCTCCCTTGGAGATGGCGTCTTGAGTTGCCTTAACCACCTCATCAGCGGTGGCTTCATCAATCAGTGGCCCCATTGTTGTTTCAGGGTCCCTTGGGTCACCAACCTTAACCTTGGATAGCTCCTCTATTAGGCTTGCCTTAAGTTGGTCATAAACACCAGGTTCGGCGAATATGAATTTAACGGCATCGCACCTTTGGCCAGCATAACTGTATATGCCTATTGCGATTCTTTGCGCAGCCCACTTAGGGTCAGCATCGTTGAGCACTATGGCTGGGTCACCGCCTCCCAATTCCATTACGAATTGTTTGATTCCAGCCTCTCTGATAACCTCAACACCAGTCTCCGTGCTACCCGTGAGTGAAATAACCCCTATCCTCCTATCCGAAACCACCTTACCCATATCCCTGCCTGGTATCGTTAACACAGCCAATGCCTTAGGTGGGAAGCCCGCCAGCTCAAGTACCCTGGCGAAGAGTATAGTTGGCAATGGGTCAGCTGAGGCGGGTTTAATCAACACGGCGTTGCCGGCTATGGCTGAGTAGGCTATCTTATTGACCGTGTCGAAGAGTGGGTAGTTAAATGGGACTATGGCTAAGACAACACCCACAGGCTCCCTCTTAACAATAGCCTCACTCTCAAGAGCATCAACACTCCAGTCACCTGGCACGTAATCACCCTGTAGACCCCTAACATCAAGGTCAAGTCTCCTGAGCCTCTCAATGGCCGAGTTAACTTCACCATTGGCCGCTGACCTAGTTTTACCTGCATTAGCCACAAGGATGTTGACGAAGTCATCCCTGAACTTATCAAGCAAATCCGCAGCCTTATGGAATACCTCGAGCCTTCTTTGACCAGGCATGTCACGAATAGCCCACCTACCCTCCCTATACGTGGTTTCAATGGCCTGCTCCGTAATGTTGCCCGGTAAACGTGGTACCTTGGCTATTATGGATAGGTCTATTGGCGACTTAACGTCAATCCAGGAATCACCGGTGTACCATTGGCCATTTATGTAGGTTGGGAATAAAGGTGTTCCATCAGGCCCAACCTTAAGTATTGATGATAGGTCTGGTGACTTAACCTCAACCTTAACCTTCCCCTTAACCTCCACCATACTTACTAGCCTTGGATAAGGCTTTTAAATGATTCGGGGTTTCTCGGTTAAACTAAGTGTACCCGGTAAATCCCCCCTCAACCCGCCTTAGGTTCAATTCCCTCCTCCACCTCTGAAGCCACCTATAAATGGTTGAGGGCTGCTTACCGTTAATCAGCATCACCACGGCCTCCCTGGCTGCTCTAGCATTATCGTAGTCACCGATTATACCCACAACCCTATCCTTAACGGCTATCCTAGTTTCCGTTAACTCCTCCAGGTTCCTCTTAACCCTACCATTCTCGCCGATTATAAGTGCCCTAATCCTACTCATGTGGTTCTCCTTATCCTTACCCACATAGTCCCCTAGGTCAATGGTTTCAAGGTACTTGTCATCACTAAGCAACTCCAAGGCATCCTCCCTGGGGAATCCCAGTGATAATGCTTGTATTATCTGTCTGGCCTTTATGACTGAGTCAGGTTTGGACTCATTAGTTGGGGTTAGCACCACTGAATCATCCTTCACCTCAACCTTAACCTTCAACCTACCCTCAATGGCATCCTTAACGTCATTATTAATTAGAATTCTAGCCCTCTCTAGGGGAATCTCTAAGGGTCCGCCGAAGTAGTACGACATGGCTACCTCAGTGGGTTTGTTAAGCTGCTCTAAATAAACCTTAACCTTTAAACCAAAGCCACTGGTTTTAAATTACTTTAAGAGTACTTCCTTCTCAATTGCTTGGCTGCCTCAACCATGGAGCGTAGCTTAGCGAAGGCTATCTTCCTGCTGTACTTCCTAAACATGCCAACTCCGAATCCGCAGTCTGGGTTTAGCCATATCCTAGATGGATCGAGGACCCTGGCAAGCCTCTCAGCCCTAGCCACAACCTCACTGGGCTCCTCAACCCTACTCCCCCTAACCTCAATTACACCTAGCCCAATCTCCCTATCCTGGGGTAGAAGTTGGGCGAACTTGGCTGGGTCACCACTACCTGGGCTTGCGTACTCCAGCACGTACTGCTTAACCTTAATGTCAACTACATCGGGGGCCAACCTCTCGTAACCAATACCGTAGAATGGGGAATCGGGGTTAGGCCACCTATCCATGTGCATCCCTATCCTAACACCGTCAATACCCTTAATCGTCTCGTTTATCAAGTCCTTAGCCAAGCTGAGTTCGTTCCTAAAACCCCTATACCTCTGCCCATTAAGCTCCTGGAGGACCTTCCTGTACCTATCTGGCTCATTCTCCGTAGCCTCAATCAAGTCGCCGAGCATTGGTTCATCCAGTTGGACAAAGTAGACGCCCAGTTCCCTTAACCTAACTATCTCATTCCTAACCAGTTTAAGGTACTGTTCAGCCAACTCCTCAGGTTCCTTGTAGTAATCCTTAGAGTACTTGGCGTGCCAAGCCTCCCACATTATCAGGTAAGGGCTTGGTATGGTTACCTTAACCCTCCTATTGGTTATACTCAGGGTGAATGAAGCCTCATCCACGGTGAACGGCTTATCCTCAATAGGCCCCACTGCAACGGGCCTATAGTAGGTTAACTGGGCCTTGTAGCGCTTCATTATTTCAATGCCCTGCGGGTTTATCTCGGATATGTGCATTACCTTGAAACCCGGTATCTTCTGGCCGACGAAGGCGACGAAACTTGTCCTCCTCTGCTCCCCATCAGTCAACACATCTATGCCGGCCAACTCCTCCTCCTTAACCGTCAACTTCACTGCATCGTTAACGTACTCCTCATACTCATCCTTATCCATCTTACCCCTACTGAACGCCTCAAAGGCCTCAATAAGCCACCTGGGCCTTGGGAAACTACCAACCACGGAGGTTATGAAGGTCTCCTCAACCATTAATAATGCATAATGGGGGTTATTTAAAAGCATTTCAATGGAATCTACGCAACCTTTAGCTTTGCCATCAGCTCGTCGTGAGGTCATCAATCATCAGGTTTGATACCCATCATCACTACTGGGTTCAACAAGCAGCCACCTAATAACACTTACCGAAACGTAAACTAAGGGGCTGGTAAGTGAGGGCGATACTAATTTAAGGGTTATAAATTCTGTGCATGTTCATGAGTAATGTTGATATATGGGGTTACGTTAAGTTGGGTAACGTGGTTAGTGCGGCCGCCGCCGTACTAATTCTGGTTGTCCTCTTCGGCGTAGCGTTAATGGGTCTACAGGCAATATTTGCGCAATGGGCGTTGGCCATAATGTGGGTTCTATGGTTAATGGGCATAGTGGCCTACGTATTCTATGCCTCAGCCAGGTTAAGGGTAAGGGCGCTGATGGTTTATGCGGCACCAGCAGCATTAGCAATAACCCTAATCGGCCTAGTACTCCTCACTATTCATTCATTCCTCGGGGCGGATCTAATAGTGCTGGGTTACTTCCTAGAACCAATAGCAGGCGTATCCCTATACCTAACGCTCCTAGGCATTGAAGGTAGGTTGATTAAAGCTGCAACACACGTGTTCTTCTGGGGAGCCGTGGTGTTCACGGTTGGGTTACCTATAATACTGGTTAAGGACCCCTACATATCAATAATGGGGGACTTAATTAAGCTAATTGGCCTAGTGATACTCATTATGTTCAAGTAGGGAGGGGATGGCGCGATCCCGTTGATTAATAATAATATTTAAACATAGAGAAACGCTTAAAAGTTAATCATGCAGTGGAATAGTTAAGCGGGGGTGCCCGAGCCTGGTCAAAGGGGGCGGACTTAAGATCCGTTGGCGTAGGCCTGCGTGGGTTCAAATCCCACCCCCCGCACCATGAGGAATGAGCCTCCTAACATTCAATTCCCTCAACCATGAATACCAACATGAATCACCATGCATACCAACAACGCTAACCACCAGTGTCCAACACTGGCGCTAACCGCCGAAGGGCACCCCTCAGCCAACTTCTAATTAACCACCAGTGCGCACGGGTAGTTATGACTATACTGGTTAACGTTAAGACAATACCCCTTGGCCGTAGGAGTATTACGAGCCTATTCAATCGTCTGGATTTCTGTGGAGGAGCCTCTTACGAGATTCAGAGAGGCTCTGGGGTCGAGGAGTTTCGACGAAATGAGGAGAATTGTGCGGGAGCTTTACGAGGCGCGTTACAACAGAACTCTCTGGCAGATTGTTTACGAGTTTGATAGGAAGAGCAACGGCGGCGCTTGAATATCTTAGGCAGAGGAATGGGGAGCCTGAATCTAGGATTTGGGAGCGGCACGACGAGTTGTATGCGACGTGGCTTATGTTTAGGCTGGCTGACGAGTTTGAATCATACATCAGGAGCGGCGCTGGTAGGCATCTGGAGAAGGAGACTTTCAGCGAGCTTCTTGGGACTGGTAGGTGGCTTCCGGTGGAGATGGCTCCGCCTTTCTGGCTTAGGCTGTCTGGCATAAACGCCTCCGTAATAAGCAAGGGGCCTCCGGCTTCGAAGTCACGGTAGTAAAAGACGAGCTAGAGAAACTGACGCCGGAGGAGAAAGAAGCAATAAGACGGTACCTAGAACACGTGACGCAGACCGGAGACGAGGAGAAGAGGAAGATGGCGGAGGAAGTGTTGAGACGTTTCGACTTCGGCGCCAAGGCCGTAAACATAGGCGGAATCAGGCTAGGGCTTGTTTTTGAGAGAGGCAAACCTCCAAAAGCCGAAAAATACGGCTTAGTGCTTTGGCTACTTTGGGGTCTCGTTGTGCGAGCCTTTGGAGTAACTGACGTGTGATTATTAGGTGTTCTCCTTGCTCTTTTGTCTTTATGTGGTCTTTCCATTGGTCGAACTCCTCTCCCAGCGTCTCTCTTAGCTTGTTTTCCAGCGCTGTCTTAATCTCTGTTACATTGCTATTAGCTAGGGAAACAACGCGAAGAAAACTATAAAAACACACAACATCAAAGACACACCCCTGCGGACCGCACCACTGACGCTCCAGACCCGTAGGGCGGGGGTTCAAACGTCTTCACCAGATCCGACCTTGTAAGCTTCGTCACTTATATTAAAAATTAAACACGAAGCATTTAAATACCTTGTGTCGCGGGGAATGTAAAAAGTGGTAGAGGAATGCTTGGCATGTTTTACATACTTTTCTCACTTGTTCCGTGGATTATTTACTGGATAATATGCGGCATGGGGGATAGGTCGGGTGTTGTCATCGCCTTGGTCATCTCTTTTCTGCTCGTGATTCCGCAGATGCACAGGAGGAATTTTAACATAATGGATCTAACCTCGCTCTTCTACTTCAGCGTAGCTACTATAGCGACGTTCATCTTAGGCTCAAACATATTTGTCGAGAAGAGCGGTTTCCTCGGCTACCTCTCTCTATCCCTGATGGCGTTTATCTCCATAGCCATTAAGCGGCCTTACACCCTTCAAGTAGCTAAGAGGGACTATCCGGAGATTTACTGGAGAGAGAAGTCGTTCCTAAAAATCAATAACATGATCACCGGCATTTGGGCAGCGATATTCATGTTAAACGCAGTTATGTTTATATTCCTCAATACGCCTCTAGCCATAATCTCCTCAAATATACTAGTCGCTATCGGGATAGCACTCTCGATCCTTTTGCCGCTAAAGGTGCCGGTCTACCTCGCCCTCAAAGAATTCAGGAAATACGACTGGAGCGTTGACGTTGACCCCAGAAGACCAAAGGGGGAGGATGAATACGACGTGATTATTGTAGGCTCCGGCATCGGCGGGTTGACGTGCGGAGCTCTACTCTCTAAAAGAGGATACAAGGTCTTGGTTCTAGAGCAGCACTACCTAGTCGGTGGTTACTGTTCATCTTTCAGTAGGAAAAACTTCGTCTTCAACACAGGTGTGGCTAATGTAAGCGGGCTCTGGGAGAAAGGACCTGTCAACTACCTTCTCAGAGAACTCGGCCTGAGGAAGGATGACTTCTTTATAAGGAACAGGATGAGGTTTATTTTTAGAGGTCGAGCTGTGGATTTCGACGGCTTGGAGGAATTTATGGAGACTTTGTCAAATATGTTCCCAGAAGAAAGGGAGAAAATCCGTGCCTTCTTCCATGAAGCTGTGAAGGCCTACGAAGAATGTTATAGAGAAACCGAATACTACGGCGTTCCGCTCCCCGCCGAGCTTATCGCCAAAGTTCTTGGAGCTAAAAAACTCTTAGATTACCCGAGGGAGCATCCGCACTTCTACGACTGGATGAATAAGACTTATAGGGAGAAGCTGGATGAATACTTTACTAACGAGAACCTGAAGTCTCTCCTAGGCGCGTTACTGGGTTATCTGGGGACAAGGCCTGAGGAGACGCCGGCGAGCAGCGCACTTACCGCCGTAGTCTCGTACTACCTACATGGAGGATATTTTCCGAAGGGCGGCGCCCAGAGGTTTTCCGACGCCTTAAAGGCTTTTATAGAATCCCATGGCGGCAAAGTCCTCACAATGCACAAGGTTGATAAAATACTGATCGAGAACGGCACGGTTAAGGGGGTCATGTCAAGGGGAAAGGTTTTCAGAAGCAACGTCGTCGTCTCTAACGTGAATGCAAAGATGACGTTTCTAGAACTCGTCGGGGAAGAAAACCTAGACAGAGGGTTTGTTGAGTATATTAAAAGCCTGAAGATGTCTCCATCGGTTTTCATGGTGTTCTTAGGGGTTGACATGGACTTATCTGGATACCCAACGATAATAGAGGATCTGGACGATAGATTAAGCATAGTTATAAACTCAAATGCAGACCCAAGCCTAGCCCCCAAAGGGGCGGCAAGCATCACAATATTGACAGGCGCTAATTACCACGATTTCCCGGAAATAGCAACCAAAGAATACCTAGCCGTGAAGAAGAGACTTGCAGAGATATTGATTTGGAAGGCTGAGAGGATAATTCCAAACCTCAGCAAACACATAGTCGTCCAAGACGCGGCAACACCAAGAACATTTGAAAGATATACTTCCATGCCAGAGGGGGCTATATACTCCTTTGATCAATCAATAAACACAAAGAGACCCTATTTCAAAACGCCGATAAAAGGCCTGTATCTAGTCGGCGCCTCGACCTTCCCGGGAGGAGGAATAGAGGCAGCCGTAATCTCAGGCATTATCTGCGCAAACGACATATACAAATGGAAGCTAAAATAACAACTTTCTGTTGACGCGTTAAGTAAACACAAACTCAACCACATTAAACCTAATGCCCCGTTGGCGTAGGCCTGCGTGGGTTCAAATCCCACCCCCCGCACCATTTGCAAATGCTACTTCAAGTTTCTTTTCATAAATTTATGCATGCATTACACGGTAATGACGTATTTATGTAGCTGGTGAAGATAATGTTCATGGTATTATCCAACCCGGTTAACATGGTTTGGATCCACTTTTGTGGGGTTCCTTAAATTGAGATATGCTTATAAAGGGTGGTTGGTTTAGTTCATTAATGGCTGAGGCTGGTCAGGGTAGGCAGATAGTACGTATAGGGGATACTGACCTTGATGGGTCTAAGGCTGTTGCCTACGCCTTAGCTAGAATTAAGGGTATCGGTGTATCGACCGCTGTGGCGATATGCAGGAACCTGGGCATTAACCCACTGGTTAGGTTGGGTGAGTTAAGTGAGGATATGGTTAGGAAACTTGACTGGAGTATTAGAAACCTACACCAGGTTGCCCCAGGTTGGTTCGTTAATAGGCCTAAGGACCCTGAGACAGGTAGGAATGTTCACCTGATAGGCGCTGACCTGATACTGGCAGCTAGGAACGACATTGAGAGAGAGAAGCGCATACTCTCATGGAGGGGCATTAGGCACAACCTTGGTTTAAAGGTTAGGGGGCAGAGGACGAGGACAACGGGTAGGCTTGGGCCAGTTGCCGGCGTTCAACGTAAGAGGACTGCCGCTGGCGCCGGTGGTGGAGGAGGGGGTGGTCAGGGTTAAAATGGCCTATTAGCAGTCCTAATAACGCTTATTAACTTCCCTGGTAAGATGCTCATTATGCTGAGGATCCACATGCTTCAATACGCGAGTAAATTAGGTGACCCAGAGTACAACATAGGTAGGCTTAGGGATTATGCTAGGAGGAATTGCAGGGGTGATGGTAACGAGGTCTTGGTGACCCCTGAACTGTACATACATGGCTACATGTCCAGGGACCTTCACCTACAGTTAGCTGAACCGTTCGATGGCAAAATCGTTAATGAGTTGGTTAACATAGCTAGGGAGGGTAGGTGCACCATAATAACGGGCATGTCTGAAAGGGACAAGGACTCTGGCGTTGTGTATAACTCAGCCATAGCCGTGGGTGAGGGGGGCTTAATTTCACTCTACAGGAAGAGGCATCTACCAAGTTACGGGGTTTTTGATGAGGCCAGGTACTTTGGGGTGGGTAGGGGTGATGTGCCGGTTTTCTCAATAAATGGTGTTAAGGTTGGCTTAGCAATATGCTACGACGCCTTCTACCCGGAAATATCCAGGTCTCTCATGCTTAAGGGGGCTAAGGTCCAGTTCTACATAAGCGCTGCACCGGATATGTCTAGGACCCACTTTGAAACCTTTATTAGGGCTAGGGCCATGGAGAACGTGTCCTACGTTGTCTACGTTAACACGGTGGGCCAGTACGATGGCTTAGGCTTCTTTGGTGGAAGCTTCATCGTTGACCCACTGGGTGAGGTTATTGCTAAGGCTAAGTACTATGAGGAGGATGTCGTGGTGGCTGAGATAGACCCCAACCTTGTTGATAACTTTAGGTCGATTAGGCCAATACTTAAGGATTACACGCTTGATGATGTAAGGTACCTGTACAGGAACTACAAATCAACGTATAGGGCATATTAAACACCGATAACCGCGGAAAAATATAAAAACATACATCACGCATTCAATGGTTAGATATGGCCCTTGAAGCAGCATTGCCTAGGGAGGTTACTGATGCATTGGGATTAGTCATTAATGAACTTGATGGCTTGCTTAGGGGTGTTAATATGTCGTCTAACCTTAGGGAGTCCGCAATGCACTACATACGTAATAAAGGTAAGATGATTAGGCCCCTACTAACCCTAATAACCACGTATACGTTGGGTGGTAATGTTAACGATGCCGTTAACCCAGCCATAGCAGTAGAGCTAATACACATGGCCACCCTACTCCAGGATGATATAATAGACGGTCACCTGGTTAGGAGGGGATCTGAAACACCATTTAAGAGGTACGGCACAGAATACACCATATTAGCAAGCGACCTGCTTATAGCTAAGGCTATAGAGTACTCACTTAAGTCCAGGACCATGAAGGTGACCATGGAGCTCACCAACGCGGCCTTAAGGTTAGCCATAGGCCAGTCCTATGAGCTTGAATACAAGTTAAGCGGCAAAATCAATATGGACATCTACATGAGGATAATTGAGAATAAGACCGCGTCCCTAATAGCCGCCGCAATAGCCCTAGGTGGCTACGTGGCTAATGTTAATGATGACGTCACTAGCCTACTTAGGTTGCTTGGGGAGAAGCTTGGGGTTGCCTACCAAATAAGAGATGATATAATAGATTACCTTAATCTTGATAAGGATAATCCAAGCGGCCTAAGAAGCGTTGATGTTAACATAATTGACGCATTGAAGGTGGAGGGCTCCAACAACCCACTTGGGGATGCGGTTAACTTGTTTATGAGTTACATAAGTGAGGCTGAGGCCACGGCGGCGGCTATACGGGGCGGCTCCGTGTTCATGGGTATTATTAATTATCTTAAGCATCCTATAATTGAAATTAAGGAAAAAGGCACTGGGTTTAAGAGTACTTAGGATTTTTAATTACATCCCTAGTATTCAGCGACCTTAGGCGCCCTGCCGAGTATCTTAAGCGATTCCTGGGCGGCAACAAGCCTAGCCACTGGGACTCTGTACGGTGATGCACTGAAGTAGTCTAAGCCTCTGCCAACCACCTCTGCGAGTATCCTAATGGAGTCTGCGTCACCGCCATGCTCACCGCATATACCGACCTCAATATCCGGCTTAACGCTCCTAGCTAAATCCACGGCTATCTTCATCAACTTAGCTACACCATCACGATCAATAGTTACGAATGGGTCATAGGGTAGTATGCCTAGGCCGAGGTACTGGCTCATGAACTTGTTCTCCACGTCATCCCTACTGAAGCTGAAGACTGCCTGAGTTAGGTCATTAGTGCCGAAGCTCATGAAGTCCACGACCTTGGCTATCCTATCGGCCGTTAGGCAGGCCCTAACGGTCTCCATCATTGTGCCAACCTTAAACTCCACATGGTCACCATACCTCTTAAACACGTCCTCGGCGGTTGGCTTAACGACATTGTTTATGATGTATTCAAGCTCCTTGTACTCGGAAACCTGAGGTATCATTATCTGGACCTGTATGCTCTTACCCCTCTTCTTGAGTTCAAGGGCAGCCTCAAGTATAGCTCTAACCTGGGCTGCGTAAATGTCTGGGAAGGTTATGCCTAGCCTAACACCCCTATGACCCATCATCGGGTTAGCCTCCATTAAAGCCTTAACCCTGGCCAGTAGGGACTCTTTCTCAACGTCAGGTCTACCCAGGGCCCTCGCCTTGGTTACATCAGCCACGAGCTCCTCTATGTTAGGTAGGAATTCGTGAAGCGGTGGGTCGAAAAGCCTAACGGTGACTGGGTAACCCTCCATTATTTCGAATATCTCCTCGAAGTCCCTCCTCATTAACTCTGCCAGCTTGTTTAAGGCATCCCTCCTCTCATCTGCGTTGGCGGACAGTATCACGCTCCTGAATAACTCAAGCCTACCAGGTGCCCTAAACATCCTCTCAGTCCTAAGTAGGCCGATTCCCTTAGCCCCAAACCTCCTGGCTATGGATGCGTCCTCGGGTGTATCCGCATTAGCCTTAACCCCGAACACGGACACTGAGTCAGCCATGTTAAGTAGCTCGTAGAATTCGGGTGGCAGCTTCGGCTCGATGGTTGGGACCTGGCCGATGTAGACGTTGCCGGTGAAGCCATCTATGGTGACCCAGTCACCCTCCTTAATAACTGCATCACCTGCCCTAGCAGTCCTCGTGGAGTAGTCTATTTTAAGGCCTTCCGCCCCCACCACGGCTGGCCTACCTATTGCCCTAGCCACCACTGCGGCGTGGCTTGTTGCACCACCCCTACTGGTCAGTATGCCCACTGAGGCATAGAATCCATGCACATCATCTGGCTTAGTCTCCTCCCTAACCAGAATAACCCTCTTACCTGCCTTAGCCCACTCCACGGCTGAATCTGGGTCAAAGACCGCCTGCCCACTCACGGCACCTGGTGATGCGGCTATGCCCTTGGCTATTGGCTTAGGCGCCTTGGCCTCATCAATCCTTGGGTAAAGGACCTGCAGTATGTGTTGGGGTTTAATGGTCATGACGGCCTCCTCCTTGGTCATCCAACCCTGCTTAACCATATCAACGGCAACCTTAATCATGGCCAGTGGGTTCATCTTGGCGTTCCTGGTTTGCAGGAACCAGAGCTTACCCTTCTCAATAGTGAACTCCACGTCCTGTACAGCCTTCTTAGTCCTCTCAATGAGCTTAACCCCATTGTAGAGCTGCTCATAAACCTCAGGCATCTCCTTCTTAAGCTCTGAAACCGGCTTAGGCGTCCTAATACCAGCTACAACATCCTCACCCTGGGCATAGGGTAAGTACTCCCCGTAAAGTTCATCCTCACCTGTGGCTGGGTTCCTTGAGAAGACTACGCCTGTGGCTGACCTCCAATCAGCATTGCCGAAGACCATGGTGACCACTGATGCAGCCGTGCAGTCAGCTATGTCGGGGGTTATCTTATTCGCCTCCCTGTAGAACCTAGCCCTCGGTGAGTTCCATGACTTAAAGACAGCTTCTATTGATAGCCTTAACTGCTCCCACGGATCATCAATAATCTTACCCACCCTCCTTAGGTAAACTTGCTTATAAATCTCAACAAGCTCCTTAAGGCCCTGTAGTGGTATTTCAGGATCCTCCTTGACGCCGTACTTCCTCTTAATCTCGTCAAGCGGCTTGTTAAACTCCTCCTCAGGTATCCCAAGCACTATCCTTCCGAACATCGCCAGGAACCTCCTGTACGCATCGTAAGCGGCGTGCTCGCTCCCTATGAACCTTATGAAGCCCTGTAGTGTCTTATCGTTCAAACCGACGTTAAGCACCGTATCCATCATGCCTGGCATTGAAACCGCTGCACCAGACCTGACACTGACCAGTAGTGGGTTATCCTCACCACCGAATTTCCTACCTGTCTTGGCCTCAAGGTACCTTACACCCTCAATAACCTCATCCATTAGCCCCTCCGGCAGCTTCTCACCAACCCTATAATACTCCCTACAGGCCACTGTGGTTATCGTGAAGCCTGGAGGTACCGGTAGGCCCAACCTAGTCATTAATACGAGACTTGTTGCCTTACCCCCAAGGAGCTTAACATCATCTGGGTTTGCCTCCTCAAACGTTAGCACGTACTTCCTAGCCATCGCCCCTCACTTAACTTAATCTTTTTAAACATTACTCCCTTTAAAGAGATTTTAAACAAAATATTGTACTTAGTCATTAGCGGCAGTAATACGTTTACTTCAATGCCGTGAATATACATCGATTTAAGTATTTATCAATATGCTAAGTGAAATGATGGAAAAGCAATACGTGCGGATCATCACTTCACACGTTAAATTTAAGGTAACTTAACAAGTCCTCACCATCAATCATTAACCTGCCATCAATGAACTCATACCTTCCCCTACTCCTCCTAATCAACGCATTAACCAACTCCCCCTCATCTATGGTCGATGCACCCAGCCTATCAAAAAACCTGTTTATGGCCCTAATATCCCTGGTCAGCAACTCTACTAGGTTTGGGTGTGAGACGTCAACAGCTGACCCCCAGTCTATTATGAACAGTTTATTGTTCCAATTCAGGATGTTGTATTCACTTAAATCTGCGTGAATGAGCCTACCGGCTATGAAGGCCTTCTCCACGTTAAGAACCACGTCAATGTAAGCCGCCTGTGCATCCTCCGGGGGCGCATCCTTTAGGGTTGGTGCGGGTGCACCTTCATCGCCTATGAACTCCATGACAAGTATGTTGCTGTAGAAGGCTATTGGCTTAGGTACCGTGACCATGGCATCATAGGCCCTCCTCATGTTCCTAAACTCCTTCCTACACCACATACTGGCAAACTTAAATGGGTTACTTGGCTTACGGGTAAACCTCCTATCACCCATTATGTAGGGGTCCCTATTAATGAACCTGTTGGCTAGTGTGTAGTAAACCTTAAGCGCAATGTCCCTACCATCATAGTCCTTACCCCATATTACCTTAGCCTCCTTACCCTGTGCAATTGGACCATAAACCTCAAGTACAATCCTCCTGTTCATTAACTCGTAAAGGGCCTTAAGGGTGTATTCGTTGAAAACATCATCAACTAGCTTAAGCTGGTCAATATCCTTTATCCTAAACCTCCTCTTCTCAATCCTATCCCTCTCAATCCTGGTTTCATCATTAGGCACAGGGTTAAGTTCATGCAGGACGTTAATAAGCATTTACCTCCTGTTATCCCACGTACCTAGCTCAAGGTAAGAACGCGCCTTAAGCTCTACTTTAACTATCTAAGTGCTTAATAAAACCCTAGCAATCTAATTAGTTTAAATAACCTTAATAACCATGCCATGAACAATACATGAGCAGTGTCCCCCTTAGTTGAACCACCCTGGGCATTATCCTTAACTAGACTTCCATTAAACAGTTTAATGGGTACGTCTAAGTTACCTACCTGGATTTCGCACCCAGCATAGTTAACCCCCTGGGTTAGTAGGCCATTAAGTGGAGTTGCCAGTATTTTGGTTAGGTTATAGAAGTCGTAGCTGATTAAGAAGCCGCCAAGCAGTAATGACCCGTTGATTAAGGTTAAGCCGGTGGCTTGGGAGGTCTCGTTGAAGAGTGTGATTGGTGTGAAGGTGCCGTATGCTGGATTCTCAAATTGAAACACAACACTTAGCCCGTAGCTTAATGGCAGGCATGATGGGTTAATTAAAGTACCATTGGGGTATAGTATCAGTGGTGTATAGTAGGTTAAGGGGCCCAGTGGAGCTAACCTAGGCACACTGAATATGTCGTAACCATAGTCAGTTTCATTACCCAACACGTAATTGACACTGGCCGTTGCGGAGTAGGCGGTGGTATAATTAACGTACTGATTCAATTCCACAGTGAAGTACCTTAGGTATAATGGGAACTCCCCCTGCTCATTAATCTCAGGAGGGAGCGGCATAACCCTACTACTGGTGTTTAGGTCATTACCAAACCAGGTGTAGAACGTAACCACGCCAGGTAGGGGGGACGACGTAGTGGAGTGAGCCCTCGTAGAGATAGTGGTGCCATAGGCTATACCTGTAGCCATTATACATCAGCAGGTAGCCCCCGGGCACCGTTAAGTTGCCTAAAACCTCACCTAGGGTCTCGTAGCCTGTTTCAAAGGCGTACACGGTGTAGTTGAGGCCATTAATGGGTGTGGTGATTAATACGAACCACCTGGCCTTAAGCGTAAGCGGGTTCTGCAACCCACCGTTAAGGGGGTAGGTTACGTTGAGGATCCACCTAACACCCCCAGTACTATTACTGAGTGATGTTGACTTAAGCACAATGGGGTAGGATGTTGGGGTGGCGTTGGTTATCACCAGGGTGAAGCTTAGGTTGGCGACCCCAATCCAAGGGGCTGTGGCATTCTCCTCACTAACCAGTTCACTGTAGGTTAACGGTTCACTAAGCCTAAGGGACTCCACGTAGGATAAGGATGGCTCCGAGTGGGCGAGGTTCATTGACACAACGTAGGATTTAGTAACATAAACTGGTGGCGTAGGTGAAGAGGGGACATAAACCCCTAGGCCAATTAAGGATACTAACGAAAGCATGGCCACCATTAATATGCCTAATGCCACCAATCTCATAGTCTACCACCCAGATCAGCATCATAAACATAGATAAACCTTTCCCTATTCGAATGCCCTTGTGGTGAAGCGCAGAAGCGATTTAAATTCAACTGTACGGTGAGACTTAATGAGGTATAGGGTCTTGGGTAAAACTGGCCTCACCGTGTCTGAGATTGGGCTTGGGGCTTGGTTCATAGGAGGCATGTACGGTGATGTGCCCCTTGATGATGCCAGGGCTATAATAAAGAGGGCACTGGACCTGGGGGTGAACACCTTCGACACAGCCGACGTATATGGTAATGGCCTAAGTGAGAGGGTTTTGGGCGAGGAATTGAGGGGTTATGACGTCAATGTCTTCACTAAGGTTGGTTACAACATTTACCAACGTGAAGGGGGTAAGGTTAGTCAAACCTTCAACCCAAGTTACATAAGGTACGCCGTCTCTAAGTCCATTGAGAGGTTGGGTAGGAGGGTGAATCTGCTTCAACTGCATAACCCATCACTCAACGTGATTAGGGATTGGGAAGTCCACTCGGCGTTGATAAACCTGGTTAAGGATGGTTACGTGGAGCACGTGGGCGTAGCCCTTGGGCCAGAGGTCAACGTACTTAATGAAGGCCTAGCCGCCATTAAGGAGGGTTACGAGTCAATAATGTTCGTCTTCAATGCCCTGGAACAGGAGCCCGGTAGGGCATTGATACGTGCAGGTGTTGAAGGGGGTGTTGGGTTAATAACCAGGGTTCCACATGCCTCAAACGTACTGACGAATAACTTCACCCAAAGCTTCCCACCCAGCGATCACAGGAGCTTGAGGAGGAAGGATTGGTTAATTAAGGCCAAGGCCATAGTTGATGAGTATGTTAAGCCCATCAGTGATCAACTGGGCATAACCCTGAGTCAACTAGCCCTGAAGTTCGTCCTATCCTACCCAGTGTCAACAGTGATAGTCACCGTGACGTCGGTTAAGGAGCTTGAGGAGTATGTTGAAGCGGCTAACGGCAGTTACCTAAGCCCAAGGGTTTTAGGGGACTTGGAGAGGCTTTACGATGAGTTAATTAGCATTAGGCTTAGCCAATAAATAACTAGTTTAATTGAGCCTTAAGTGATGCGAGTAACTACATTCACTAATGTGCGTATTTAAAGTAATCCCCAATGCACCAATCCTTGGTGCTTTAACGGGTCCTCATATCTTACCCTCAACGTAGTCCCTTCCCCTACCGAGGGCGTTAAGAATCCTAGCCACCATAACCTCGTCAGCCCACTCCACTAGGTATATACCCCACTTGTCCAGTGATAAATTATCATTAACACCCAGATAACTGTGCCACCATGCAATACTTTCGCTTAGGAGGTTCTTCACAAACTCCTTGTTATACTGGTTAATCTCAGCGTCGTCACTAATCCTAAGTATTATAACCATGTACTTCCTACCCATAACCCTCCTGCCACCTGGTTCCATAACTCAATCATTCGGTTCATGTTTAAAAAACATACCACTAACCTAAGTCGTGTGCTTAACATGCATTATAAAATAGGTTAACCACTGCATTTTAAGCAAGCATCATTCAACCTTAATAACCCTCATTACCCGTGGGCCTATGAACCCTCTGATTGCGCTTCCAGTGGCCGGGTCTGCTTTGATGGCTTACTACGTGTATGAGAACTCCAGGAGGGTAAACGCCTGCTTACCTGGGGTTTTCAACTGCGAGTTATTCAGCTTCCTGGTGCCTAGGAGGATTAGGCTTCTCATGGCCATTGGGGCCATGGTTACGTTGGCCTTAATGGCGTTTTTAATAGCCATTAACCTATACCTATACGTGGCCGCCCTATCACTAGTTGGATTAGCCATCGGTGCATGGTGCATTTACCTACAGATCAAGAAGGGCGTCTACTGCCTATACTGCTTAACAACAGATGCAATACTACTCATATTGTTCGGTCTATCGATAATTAGAGTTATTTAGCACCATTAACTGTTAACCGATGCGCATGTTTTTCCATGAGGACCAGTAAGCTTTCATTAAGTGGGTGGTTGCCTATGGCTTAAGTTATTGTTTAACCACAGTGAGCCAGTTATGCCTCTCCACGGTGCATGGGTCCCAGTTACTGTTGAATTCTAGGTACTTCTCTACTCTATAGTCGTCAACAGGCGCCTTACCGGTAACCACTAGTTCAGCCAGTCTCCTCGCCAATGCTGGGCCAACCATTGAGCCATAGCCGTCCAGGCCCCCAAGGACGTAGAGCCCATCCTTAACCTCACCGTACACCGGGCCTCCGCTTGGCGACACCTCACAGGTCCCTGACCTGGTTAGGATGGGTATCGCCCAGCCAAACCTCCTCGACACTAAACGGGCTATGCGCCAGCCATAGTCCAACGGTGCCCGCTCGCCAGGTTTACCACATCCGTCACCGGCTATGAATAACCCGGGTATGAATGGCCTGCTATACCACCCAAGCACGTCGTCACCTATGCTCAGTTTCATTATCCTACCCGGCCCGGTCATAAGCGACGCATAGCATTGATACCTCCTTAAGGGTAGCTTTAAACCAACCTGTGAGGCTAGGTCAGAGTTACCTGGCCCCGCAGCCAACACCACAGCGTCACCCGTGTACCTTACGCCATTGGCAATAACCACCAGTGAGCCATTTACAACCTTTAACCGTGCCCTAGCATCAATAACCCTTAACCTACCCCTCAGGTAATTCACCACACGCCTAACTGGTATAAGGTAGTCCGTGGTCTCCACTATGAACTCATCACTGTTCAACCTAACCCACTCGGCATCTTCAATAATCCTATACCTGACCCCAGCCAGCTTAAGTGAATCTAGGCTAACCCACCTGGGCATTATGTCTATTGACGTTATGGCCCTGGGATTCGTGAACTGCCTATAAACCTTAAGGCTCTCCTTGGCTAGGAGTACATCATCAACATGAGGCATTGATTGTGTTAGGACAAGAGTGGTTAATGGATACTTGGGCCTGTCACCTATGACAACTGCCTCAACGCCCATTAGGGTTAGGTAATGCGCCGTGAACACCGCTGCGATGCCTCCACCAACAACCACTACCCTCATTGCATGTGCCCTGGGCCCAACCTTAATTAAGCTTATGATTCATCACTCTTAAACAGCCTAACCCCGCTCATCTTCATTCGCGCAGTGAACGTGGATTAAATGATGTTTGATTCTAATGTGCATTAAGTTGAGGTGGTGTGGGTTAACTTCATGTTAATGGGCCTTAATGATGCACCATAGGTTTTTAAATCTGGGTTGCCGTTAACGTCAAGCTTAATGGTTAACGCTAAGGTGAGTAGGTATCTGCCGTATGGGGATTGGAGGCCACTGCAGGCTAGGATCGCGGACTTCATATACGATAAGTTAGGTGAAGGTAGGGGCATCATTGTTGAGGCACCCACTGGGGTTGGTAAGACTGCCGCCGCCCTGGCAGCGGCTTTAGCATACAGTGAGGGTGAACCCGTGAAGATAGTTTACATGATTAGGACTAATAACCAGGCGGCAGTCCCCATGAGGGAGATTAGCAGGTTGTTTAAGATTAAGGGGGTTTTCATACCGTACGTCCTCATTAGGAATAGGGCGAGGATGTGTTGCATATCCTCAACCTCCAGGTTGCCGTATAGGGACTTCCTCATGGAGTGCAACTACCTAAAGAGGACTGGGCAATGCAGCTACCACGTTAGGTTAAGGGAAAGTGGGGTTGACGGTAGCTTATTCATGGATACGGTGGCTGGCTTAGAGTCACCGGCGGATTACGTTAAGTCCGTGTGTAAACTCGGCGTATGCCCCTATGATGCGTCTAGGATGCTTATAGGCGACGCCAAGGTTGTTGTGTTGTCGTACTACTACCTATTCTCCCTAAACGCCCCAGAGGTAGTTGACCTAGACCTGAAGTCATCAATCCTCATAATAGATGAGGCCCATAACCTACCCTACGCCATACTGGACCTAAACACCCAGTACTTAACCGAGTCCATGGTTAAGGCAGCTACGTCAGATGTGAGGAAGTTCGTAGAGGACATTAACATTAAGGCCGGGGCCCTAAGGGCCTTAGCATCGTTAAGGGCTCTCTTCAAAGATTTATTCGCAGATTTGGGCGAACAGAGTGAAAAGAGGATTGATTCATCTAAGGTGCTTGAGTACTTCAATGACGTTGAATACCTAGACGAGGCACTCGACGAGGTACTAATGGCTAAGAGGAGTAGGGGCATTTTACTTGCTGGTTCAGCGTTGAGTGACATAATAGACTTCTACAGGTCGATAATAAAGATGCCGAAGGATAAGGCACTCTTCCTATCAATGAGCAGTGAAGGTAGGGCAGTGGTGAGCAGGTTGATGGATCCATCGGTTGCGGCGTCGGTCGTTATGAACAATGCACATGGTTTCATAGCCATGAGCGGCACCATGCCCCCCACTAGGTTATTCACCAGCCTACTTGGGGTTAACGTCAAGGTGAGCGAATTGAGAATAGGACTAATGGAGTACATTAAGCCATCCAACGTTAAGGCAGCCATATACGGGGAGGTCACCACCAAGTATACTGAGAGGGATGAGGAGCAGTACGGTAGGATTGCCCAAACCCTAATGGACATTTACGATGCTGTTAGGCATAGTGTGCTGGCTGTTTTCCCATCCTACGACACGCTTAAGGCCACTAGGAAGTACATTAGGCGTGACGTGGACCTTGTAGTGGAGATAGGTACAACCACCATTGATGAAGTATTGGCATCAATGAAGGTCAATCCCCACAAGCTCATCCTAGCCGTGGCCGGCGGCAAGCTTGTGGAGGGTATTGAATTCAGGCTTAATGATGTTAATTACATCGATGTAGTGGCCATAGTCGGTGTACCCTACCCAGAGCCCAACGACTTCATGAATGGCCTCGTTGATGTTGTTAAGTCTAGGGCCAACTACGACGATGCATGGCATGCAGTATACACTTGGAATGCCCTGGTTAAGGTTAAGCAGGCCATTGGTAGAGGGTTGAGGTCGGATAAGGATAGAGTCTTCATAGTTTTCATGGATTACAGGTTTAAGGATAACCCAGTGATTTGGCATGAGATAAGCAAATACCTACCGGATGTTAAGTTACCACCTAATGAGGGTGAGTTGATTAAAATGATTAGGGAGTTCTCGGCGCGTAGCTAAAGGGTTGCTGCTGTTACCGTTTGACCCCTTCCCCACCCTCTGAGGGCAAGGGTTCCCTGGAGGTCTTGGAGGTTACCCGCCTTTAACGCGGGCTACTGAGGTATTGGGAAAGCTGAAGTTTTATAATTTTATTTTATAATCTATTGCTACAAACCCACTACGTGGGGTAACCCCACCCTAAAGGGCTAGGTTTGCTATTCATTTTATCACGCCCAGGCATGCAAATGGAGCAACCCTCACGCCTAGGCATTCATCATTAACCTCAACCATTAGTACATCACGCCTATTCTCAATGAGAAACCTAACCATGGCGCTGGCCAACTTAAACCTACGATTTAACTTAATTAGCCTTCTGAACAACTTAACGTTAGCCATTAGTATAGGTGTGCTCAATCCCTTACCACCCCTAGCCGGCACAACTATGGGCCTATTAAAGGACCTTAACGCCCAAAGCAGCTTTACGTAGGTTCCTGGGCTTAGGTATGGTTGAGTACCCCTAATTAACATTATTGGTGGTGTTAGATAGGTTTCACCGCACCTCGTTAATATGCCCCTTGATGATGAATACCATTGATCAATGTAGACAGTTAATGCAGCCGAGCCGAAGCCGTATATGCCCTTAAGTGGCCCACAAAAAACTACGT
>Ga0209739_100205_pt1 | contig 26326 bp, 27 predicted proteins | sample JossMetagenome_2_FD_184729 | JGI IMG/M metagenome (GOLD analysis project Ga0209739, IMG submission 184729) | Hot spring sediment microbial communities from Joseph's Coat, Yellowstone National Park, USA - JC3_ASED (SPAdes) (version 3) | ecosystem: Environmental > Aquatic > Thermal springs > Hot...
CTAACAACACAGAGATCACGATTAAATATGAACCTATTGAGGAGGTTAAAAGAGCTTTAGAAGGGATCCCAAGAGTCACATGGGAGGATATAGGAGATCTTGAGGAGGTTAAAGAGAAGTTGAGAGAGATTGTAGAGCTTCCTATGAGACATCCAGAGATCTTTAGACATCTAGGTATAGAGCCTCCCAAAGGAATACTTTTATATGGCCCGCCGGGCGTTGGAAAGACTTTACTTGCAAAAGCGTTGGCTAATGAGGTTGGAGCTTATTTCATAGCTATAAATGGTCCTGAGATAATGAGTAAATTCTATGGAGAATCTGAGGAAAGACTTAGAGAAGTGTTCAAAAAAGCTCAGGAGAACGCTCCTGCGATAATATTTATTGATGAGATAGATGCTATAGCACCTAAGAGAAGTGAAGTTGTCGGTGAAGTTGAGAAGAGAGTTGTTGCACAACTACTCACATTGATGGACGGGCTTCAATCTAGAGGAAGAGTTGTTGTTATTGGAGCAACCAATAGAATAGAGGCTGTAGACCCTGCATTAAGAAGACCTGGCAGATTTGATAGAGAGATCGAGATACCTCCTCCAGATAGAAGAGCTAGAAAAGAGATTCTTGCTGTACACACAAGAAATGTTCCTCTGGCAGAAGACGTGGATCTTGATAAGCTTGCTGATATGACTCATGGATACACAGGCGCTGATCTGGCAGCACTTGTTAAAGAAGCTGCTATGAGCGCTTTAAGAAGATTTCTAAGAGACAAGACTATAGATCTTTCAAAGCCTATACCGCCAGATCTTCTTAGTCAGCTCAGAGTTGAGATGAAAGATTTTCTACAGGCTATGAATAGTGTGCAACCAACTTTGATCAGAGAAGTATTTGTAGAGGTTCCCGAGGTTAGATGGAGTGATATCGGAGGTCTAGAAGATGTTAAACAACAGGTTAGAGAGGCAGTGGAGTGGCCTCTTAAATATCCTCAGTTATTTGAGAAGATGGGGATAAGACCTCCCAAAGGAATACTTTTATATGGCCCGCCGGGCGTTGGAAAGACTTTACTTGCAAAGGCAGCTGCAACAGAGAGCGAGGCCAATTTCATAGCTGTAAATGGTCCTGAGATATTAAGTAAATGGGTTGGAGAAAGTGAGAAAGCTATTAGAGAGATATTTAGACGTGCCAGAATGGTTGCCCCTGTGATAATATTTTTTGATGAGATAGATGCTATAGCGCCTGTGAGAGGTCATGACGTATCTGGGGTCACAGATAGAATTGTTAATCAGCTTCTGACAGAGATGGATGGAATAAAACCTTTGAGAGGAGTTGTAGTTATTGCAGCAACTAACAGGCCAGATCTGGTCGACCCAGCCTTGTTAAGACCTGGCAGATTTGATAGAGTAATATATGTGCCTCCTCCAGATAAAAAAGCTAGACTAGAGATCCTTAAGATCCATACGAGAAAAATACCTCTTGCTGAAGATGTAGATCTTAATAAACTTGCTGAGATGACAGAGGGATATAGCGGAGCAGATCTAGAGGCTCTGGTCAGAGAAGCAGTGTTAATAGCATTAAGAGAGAGATTAGAGGTGAGACCTGTCTCTATGGAGTATTTCATGAAGGCTTTAAAAGTTGTTAAGCCAAGTCTTACTTCAGATGTGGATAAGAGATATGAGGCGGCTATCGAGAAACTTGTTAAAAGCTCCTTCATGTGAATCTTTGTTCATTAAAATGTTGTTGTTCGACTCAAAATTTTTTCAGACATAAATAGATCTCGTCAGTAGGCTTATAATCTTTTAGGATCTCTCTGTCTCTCGGATATATAACTACTAAGAATCCATATAAACTAACTATTGCTCTAAATCCTCTTTCATCTTCTTTAAAACCTACTACTACTCCACGGGCACAAAAATCTTCACCTTCTTTATAATCTGGCAATGAGTGGCTCAGCACAAACTCCAACTTCTCACCTTCTTTGACGTTAAACACTTCCTGATGTATATCCATCGAGATCTTCAGATTGCTACCTTCTAAATCTGCTATGATGATCTTAGGCACAATACTTTTTTTAACACTTTTAACATACACATGATCTATGACAGAATCTTTTAAATGAGACACCTATCTAAAATATTCTTAAGAATTAAATATATGTTAAGAAAGAATCTCTGATAGAGACGTCGAGAAAATCGAGCATAAGTATTACCTTGGAAAACGGATATCATATAGAAATTATGGTTATATCTTAAATCTTTGAAATCTCTGATGAAAATTAGGTATTTTAAGAAATGTCAGTTGAAAATGTTGCTACAGACAATATCAAGGCTTTGTTATCTGATTTTCTAGTTAAATATGGGGAGAGAGGAAAAGCAGTTTTAGAAGCTGCTGTGAGAGCTTCAAGAAGATTTGAGAAGAAAAGAGATATCTTACCAAAACTTCCAGGAGATTTTGATTACAAGACGCTGGTTGAAGAGCTTGGCCTCATGGGGTATAGCTACAATCCTTCGCCTATTTTAAGAATTCTTGAGAGAGATTATGGGCTTATAAAAACCACTTTACATACCTCTAGACAGAGATGGTTTATATTTAGTAGTCCTGTGGTGAAAGAAGTTGTTGAAGATTATATAATAAGATCTAGAGAATATATAGATGAGACAGATCCTGAGTATTTAATAATAAAGACACAGCTGATAGCTATAAATATTGAAAAGATCAAGGATTTCTTAAATAAATTAGCTATAAAAGAGAGATGGGCTGAGACAGATTACGAGAAGCTTAAAAAAATAAGTACTGAAGATCTTGTTATATTGGGCAACATATATAAAAAAGTGAAAGAAAAAGAAGAAGAGAAATGGCAAAATATAGCTAAAGAGATCGAGGATGTCTTCAGAATTTTAAATAAAGTGATCTTGGCTGTTCATAAGATTAAAGAGAAGAAAACTGAACAAACTTTTGAAGAAAAAGATCTTTATAAAGAGATAGAGAACATATTAGGCAGACCTGAGAAAACTTTAGAAGACTAAAACATTTTTTGTCAAATACAATTTTCTGACTCAAAGATCTTTTAATATAAACTTTTTGTTCTAAAAATCTCTGGGTATAAGATGAGTGATATAGAAGATTCGCTAAACAAAATAAAGGAGTTAGAACATACAGCAGATGTCTTATATGAGATTACGGCAGATGATCTTTTGGAATTATTTGAGTTGGCCGCCTTAAGCATGTTTAACACGATGACAGATATAAAAAAAGTTGTGCCCAGAGATTGTAAAGAGATCTCTGCTGAAGGCTTTGATCTTGAGAATCTTCTATATAGATGGCTTGAGAATCTTCTAATAGATCATGATCTCACAGGCTACGTGTATTCAAAAATTATGCAGTTAAACATGACAATCTTTAGAGAAGACAGATCTGAAAAAATGATCCTTAGAGGAGTCGTGTGCGGCGAGAAATTTGATAGAGAACGTCATGACGCTAGACTTGTGGTAAAGGCTGTAACATACTCTCAAATGTTTATACATAGAACAAGCGACGGCAGATGGAGAACCTATATCGTATATGACATATAAAGATCTCTGTACAAATAATATAAAGGATCTTTAGAAACATATTATAAAAGATCCTTTGTTAAAACTCTTTATTTATAAAAATTAAATTAGGCCTTTTGTAATTTAAATATTTGGTGAATAAATTTTCCTACTAGCTTTGAGTCTTCAATATTTTGTAGAGTATTTATGAGAGCTACCTCGTTAAGTCCTAAATTTGGTAGACCTAGAGCACCGTTTTTTGGCGAAATTTGGTGTCCATGGATCAGAACATTATCGTCTAACGGCTCATTAAATTACTTAGTTAAACATCACACACTTGTTGAACCTTCTGTGAGACCTAGAAATAGAATTATCTCAGCAATATTTACTAGATTTGGTCGCGCAGGTTTTTATCATAATTATTTCATTAGAAATCTATGGAGATATATATGGAGATTCATAGTTGGAATAAGCAGTCTTCCCAGACTTTCTATCAAAGAATCTTCTCTCACAGAATCTTCTGTGGATATTGAGAATATGAATACCGATATACTGATAATTGGAAGAGAGCCTTCAGCAGTAATATTGGCAAATGAGATCTCTTTAAACAAATCTGTCTCTCACCTGTTAGTATATGATGATGAGGATGATCTTTCGGAGGTTGAGAAGAGATATAAAATTGATAGCAATGTCAATATCTTGAGAGGAGCTCATTATCTAGGCTATTTTGAAGATGGACATGTCTTTATCAATTATTTAAAAAGAAAGATCTATGTTGTTAATTCTAAAAAGATCGTTTTTGCGACAGGCACTCGTGACGTATATCCAATATTTGAGAATAACGATCTTCCAGGCATAATATCTTCTGATCTGGCACTTAAATTATTGAAGAACAATTGTATTAAAAAAGATCATAGAATAGCTGTCTTAGGTTATAAAGAAAGAGGACTCATGATCTCAAGGTTATTTGCAGATGCAGGTGCAGAAGTCTATCTTATAGACGTCTCAGGATCTCCTGAGAGAATCACAGGATCAGAGGGATACAAGGTTTTCAATAAAATTGATTATATAAAGGCTTCAGGATATGACCATGTTAAATCACTAGAGATTCGTTTGAAAAATGGTGAGAAAAAAATTATAGAGATAGATCTTTTGATAACAGCATTGAATAGACAGGCTAATATAGAACCTTTGCTTCAGAATCATGTGTCTACAGCTTATTCAGAGTCTCTTGAGAGCATCACAGTATTAAGTAGATTAGACGGCTCTACAGATGTGCCTAACATATATGTTCTCGGCAGCATGTCTGGGACTAAAGAGGAATATATTGAAGAAGAGGCCAGAATAATTTCTAAGACTATTCTCGATAGAGAGCTGAGCTCTGATGAAAAGAAGATTCTTGAGAAGATATTTATTGAGAAGAAGCTAGTAGACATAAATAGCAAGATTATAGATAAGAGACCATCTTTTTATCTAGCCGACAGTATATATGGATCCAAGTTTATATGTCCTTGTGAAGATGTTTTATTAGAAGATCTTGTTAAAGCTTTTGAGAATGGATACATAAGTTTAGAGAAGATTAAGAGATACACTGCCTTAGGCACAGGATCTTGTCAAGGGAGAATATGTAAATATAATGCTGCTATCATACTCTCTTATTTAAAGAAGATTCCTATAGGATCTGTAGGATTGATAAGACAAAGACCTCCTCTAGAGCCTGTGGAAATAAGTTTCTTATGAGGTGTATATGTTGAAATGTGAGTATATAATTGTTGGCGGAGGGATCCAAGGTTTATCAACAGCATTTCATTTGGCAGCTAATAAGAGAGGTGGAGAAGACATATGTTTGTTTGAGAAAGAATTTATCGGCTATGGAGATTCTGGAAGAAATCTTGGGAGATTCAGAGTTCATTTTGGTGCTGAAGAGAATCTTAGATTTGCTCTTAAGGCGATAGATTATTTAGTTAATCTACATAAGCTGTTGGGATATAATACTTTGGTTGCTAGAACAGGCTATCTATGGCTTATATATGATGAGGAGGAGTATAAAGTTATGAAAAGACATCTTCCACTGTTTGAGAAATACAAGATCCCTCTCATAGAATACTCTCCTGATGAGACTTACAAGAGATTCTCTTACCTGAGGAGACAGAAAGATCTTATAGCATCATTCTTAGGACCTCAAGATGGAACATTTCATCCAGATGCCATTGTGTTTGGTTTTTGGAAGAGATTGTTGAATATGAATGTTAAGATATATGAGTGGTCTGAAGTCAAAGAGATCATAGTGAGAGATGGAAATGTTTCTGGGGTCAGACTTGTTGATGGTAGAGAATTTAATGCTAAGACTGTTGTTCTAGCAGTTGGTAAAGATCTGAAGTATTTCTCTGAGAAAATGAACTTAGGATTATCTATAGAGCCTGTTAGAAAAGAAGTCATGGTGACAGAGCCTTTCAAATATCATATAAAAGAGCTTGTCATAGACTCAAAGTTTCATACAGACTTCTCACAAACTTTTAAAGGAGAGATCATAGGCTCGGCAGTTGTGGGTGAAGAGGTGAAAGGTCTTGTGAAGAGAGAGAACACCTTCAGATGGCTTAGATCAATGGCTTATATTCTGAGAAACGTTCTTAAAGGAGCCGATAAGATCAGAATAATGAGAATATGGAGCGGCTTTTATGATTTGACGCCTGATAGAAGTCATATAATGGGTAGAAAAAGAGACTGGCCCCACGGCTTGTATGTTATAGGAGGCTTCAGCGGCCATGGATTCATGTTAGGTCCTTACGCTGGAAAACTTTTGGCAGAATATATATTAACTGGAGAAGAACATGAGCTTATGAAACCTTTCACGCCAGAACGTTTCGAGAAGAAAAAGATTATATATGAAACCTTCGTCATAGGCTGAACAGATCTTTTAAACAAATATATTTCTGACTGAAATATTTAATCAGATGATGAAGCCGCTCCAATCAGACATGTGAAGAACTCGCGACGAACTGATCTTTTCATACAGTAATATTAAAAATCTTTTTCAAAGGCTTGATAATTTATTTTTCATAATAAATAGATTATTATGAATTAAATGTCAGGGTGATCATATGAATTCTGATGATCTTTTGGTGCTTACCTGGGAGGATGTGTTCAAAGGTGTTAGAGAGCTTGCTCAAAAGATTTATTTGAGTAAATATGTTGCTGACGTGATCATAGGAGTTTTTAGAAATGGATGGATCGTAGGTAGATTATTAGGAGATCTCTTGGGGGTAGAAGAGATCGGTGGGATAGGGATCAAGTTTTATAGAGGTATTGGCGAGACACGTGAGAGACCTCTAGTAATATCAGGACCCACGATCAATGTAAGAGATCAGAAAGTTCTTTTAGTAGATGACGTGAGTGATAGCGGAAGAACTCTACAGACAGCAATAGACCTTGTGAGGTTATATGGAGCTAAAGAGATCAGAACTGCAACACTTTATATAAAGAAGAGGACTATGCTTGTACCTGATTATTATAATGATTCTACTGACAAATGGATTGTTTTTCCATGGGAGTACGGCGAGATCATACGTGAGATATCTATGAAAAGATTCGGAGATTTAAGTCTTCAATCAATTAAAAAGACAATGGATCTTCTGAGAATAAATGATGAAGAACTTATGAAAATAATATATGAGTCAAGCATGATTAAGTTGAGAAGAGTTTAATGAAGACTTATAAATCATATGTATATAGATCTTATACATATATGAAATAAGCCTCAGTTAACTAATCAATACTAATGGGCTCTGATGAATAGTAAGAAAGTTAAAATTGTTTCATTTAAATTAACAGAAGAAGAGCTTAAGAGATTAGACTCTTACGCACAGATTCGCGGCTTGAATCGCTCGGAGATTATTAGAGAAGCTCTCAATAAGATAATTAATGATGAAGACATATATCGTGATCTTGAGGAGAAAGCCTCAGATAAACATATGATCTTTGAAGAAAACGATCCGAAGTCAGGAGGTGTTGCCAGAAAAAATAAGATAGAAATAATACTTTAACAATAACGATATCTCTGATTTGATTATAGCAGAGAAGTCGAGAAAATATTCTTAAAAGTCTAATGAACATATATATTTTTGAGAGCCGCGGTAGTATAGCCCGGTCAAGTATGCGGGCCTTTCGAGCCCGTGACACGTTTGTGTGCGGGAGACCCGGGTTCAAATCCCGGCCGCGGCATCAAGATCTTTGTTTTAATGATCCTCATTTATAAACATATGATCCTCAGGATCACATTTTGATTCTTTTGGATCAGCTCTTCGATCCTTACAACCTTTTGATTCCGCAAAGAGATCGGAGGAAACATAGACGAATAGTTATACAGATATCCGCATAAAAATATCTTCTCAGCATCTGGCTAGACAATATAAGTATCTAGCATCTTTTTCTCTATTTGTCTTCTTGTTCTTTTCAGATGTCTGTCTCCGTATCTCTCTGCTGTTGTTGCCTCTTGCAGGTTTTCTGCTGAACCATTTCGAGGAGGAAACATATTAGCTTCTCTCTATTGATCCCATCGATCATATCAATCATTATGTCTTCTCCAAAAGATCTCTCGGCCTCTTGCTCAGAATCTCCGTAGGATAGTATCGCTGTGATGCTCTCTCAACGAGTCTTCTATTATCTATACAGCCTTAGAAGATCTGTTGAAACTTTCCATAAAAGTTCCTACTGATCTCATCTCTCGATGTTTCCTGCAGAACTATTTTTTCTCGATCATTAGTATAGAGAGGTAATTCCGTCCCTCTCAAAGACAAAGAGCTTCAGCTCATGATCATCAGGCTTGTCTCTCAAGATGATTCCATGGCATAAATATATAGCATAAAGAAACGATAAATAGCCCAATAGTTCATCATAGAGCTCCCAATTAACGTTGTCAAGGACGGCAACACGCTGATCGACCTCTCTCCTGGTAAACGAGCAAGCCTCGTCCTTTAGGGTGGTGGAGGAGGTCAGAGGAGTCACTCGACATAAATAACTTGTAGGCCTTCTTGTTCAGCTATCTTAGCTAATCTCTTGTCTCCTGTTAGGAACTTGCTACTATTAATTGTTTTAGCTGACGATACCTGTAGAGCGTCGGCTACATAGATTTAGTGTTTAAAGATTGGCTGTATCGAATTTCTTATTATTGTTGGTGTTGCTCCAATCACTCTCAGCATATGGAGTCTACTTAATATTCTCAACTCTCTCATCATATTTCTCATCAGCTCTCTTGCGTTAAGCTCTAAGATTCTGCCGTACTTGTCGAATATTAGCGCTACCTCAGCAATATTCCAGGATGAGCATAATATCATTGTTAAACCTCTATATGCGTCTCTAAATATCATTTCCACTACCTCACTACCAGGCTCGAGAACATATCTCTTAACTAGAGCACTTGTATCGAGATAGTAGATCTCTCTACTCATGGTGAACGTCTGCTTTTTCATCTCTTAGCTCTCTAATTATTCTAGTCGCATCTAATCCTATAGGCCTAGTAGATATGATCTCATGATCGAATATAGGCTCTAGCTCACCTAACCCTAGATCCTTTGCCAGCTTTATAATCCAACTCTCAAACACTAGAGACTCGAGACACTCCTCAATCAAGTCGCTTAAACTCCTACCCTCGCTTAAGGCTACTCTCCTAATCTCATCTATAAGATCCTCTCTCACACATAACGTTAACTTTCTCTTAGGCATCATCACACTATACACGCATATACATATGGAAGTATATAAATCTTATTCATCTTAATATACGTAGATACAATAGAGCTTCTCAGAATTTTCATATGTTAATATTTATAAGCTTTTAAAATAATTATATTTTATGGCTAACGTATTGGTGGATTTAAATGAGTTACTCAGCTACTTCTTCTACGGAAGCTAAATCTATAAAGGGTGAGAGTAGCATTCCATGTCCTTCTGGCAGAATAATATATGATGAGGCTAGAGGAGAGAAGATATGTCTTGATACTGGAGAAGTTATTGAGGAGAGATTGATTGATACAGGTCCCGACTGGAGAGCTTATACTAGTGAGGAGAGAGAGAAGAGGGCCAGAGCAGGATCTCCTATATCTCCAATTCTTCAGGGTAGTGATGTCACCAGCATCATAGATATAGGAGGGAAAGATGCCACAGGAAAGAAACTAGATCTTAAGAAGAAGATTGAGTATGCCAGAATGAGAAAACTTCAGTTGAGAACAAAAGTTCAGAACACATTAGATAGAAATATTGCACAGGCATATGCAGAGCTTAGCAAGCTGGGTAGCGCTTTGGGACTATCTAAAGAGGTTATTGATCAGGCTGCTATAATCTATAAAAAAGCTATTGAATCAGGTCTTATAAGAGGTAGAGCTATTGAGAGTATTGTTGCGGCTGCATTATACGCTGCATGTAGAGTAATGGGGACCCCAAGATCTTTAGATGAGATAGTGAAATATACTAGAAGTGATAGAAAAGAGATTGCAAGATGTTACAGACTTTTATGGAAAGAACTCAACTGGGAGGAGCTTAATATAGAGATACCTAAGCCAGACCCTTCAATGTATATACCTAGAATAGTTGCACAACTAGGTCTCAGCGGAAATGTCGAGGCAATAGCAAAAGATATTGTGGCTAAGATAAGAAACACAGGAATAGGAGCTGGAAAAGATCCTGCTGGAATAGCAGCTGCAGCAGTATATATAGCAACTTTATTAACTAATGAGAAAAGATCTCAGAAAGAGATCGCTACCGCAGCTGGTGTGACAGAAGTCACTGTGAGAAATAGATATAAAGAGCTTATAGAATTTCTTAAACTGAATCTTTCACTCGCTGAAGAAAACAAGACATGATATTAAGAAGATCTTTTCAATCTCTATGTTCTCTCAAAAGATCTATTCCTGAGAAATGATTATATAGAGGAAGAATAAGAACATAACTTAAAAAAATGATCCATGGAGTATATATGAGACACTGCTCTTCATAAAAAAGCTCTATAGGATACGGGAGAGAACATAAAGATCTTGTTGCAAGACCATATTCGCCAAGGAATACTGATAGATAGAAAAACATGAGCATCATACCTATCACAGGTATTATCGCTGCCATCATTGATATAGTGAACACTTTTTTTCTTACTAAAGAGACTTTTGCCGAGACTATCTCTCTTTTTTTTCTAGATCCTCTTGTCCCAGCTTTAGAGATATATTTTGATGTCTCTTTAAATTCTTTTACAAGTAGCTCAGGCTTCATAAGAATTCTGCTGAAAAATGCTAATAAGAGAAATAAGTTCAACGACATGATCAATATGTAGAGAGCAAATATGTTCATAGTAGTCTACTATTATATTTGTAAAAAAGTTTTTAATCTGGAGTCTAGATGACTAATAAAATATATTTAGAAAAAAGATCTGAGAGAGGTATTTCGATAGCAAAATTTTATGAACTTAGAAGAATTCTTGATTATATAATCGAGGATCTTGGTTGTGAAAATCCTATTATCTATATAGATGAGCTTCGTGATGAAGCTGAGATCTATGTTAATGAAAAATGTAGACAAGAGATAGAGAGAGTATTTTCACAACTTTTAAAAGATTTATATGAGAAAGAAAAGATCATGTTCTGGAGAGCTGAGAAACTTTCGTTTACAAAAAGAAGTGATAAGATCCTTAGTTCATTACATGTGATAAGATATGAAGAGATTTTTGATAAAATATATGAGGAGATATTAAAAGATCTAAGAGAATTATTTATCAGATATATTTCGGTCTCTGATTATTTAAATAAAGAATTTCTTATGATTCTTCTTTCGGACGGGACATGGATTGTTTTAGAAGGTGATGAGAGAAGTATAACAATACCTAAAATAGAAAATTTAATAGCGATGTTTCATACACATCCAAAGAATATATGTATTCCATCGAGGAAAGATCTTGAGAGTATACTAGAGTTTTTAAGTGAGGGAGGCGTGGTAGCTGGTGTAATAAGCAACACATGTGTCTTTATAACAAGATTAAAAAACAACTATCTATCTGAAGACGAGTATATTTTTCTACAAGATTATGTGAATAATTATGAGGATTTTCTGAGAAATATTATCGATGAAAAATGTTGTGGAAAACTTTATGAATCTGAGAATCTTGTGTTAGAAATAATTTTTTTATGAAATAAAATATTAACATCAGGAGGTGAATGATCTTTTGATAATGCCTCTGGAGTTGGACTGGGAGTATGAGTTTAGAAGAATATCTATATTTCTCAAAAATCTTCTAAAGGAGAGCGGTGCTAAAGGAGTTGTAATAGGTCTGAGCGGTGGATTAGATAGTTCTGTAGTCGCCACCTTACTGGCTAGGTCTCTAGGTTCTGATAATGTTCTAGGACTTATTATGCCGACCGCATTTACTCCTTATGAAGATATTAAAGATGCTAAATATGTTGCTGAGATGTTGAGATTAAAGACTATAGAGGTGTCTATAGATGAGATCGTTAGTAGCTTCATAAGATCTACGGGATTAAAAGAGGAGGATCATAAGATGGCTGTCGCGAATCTAAGAGCTAGAGTCAGAATGTGTATACTCTATATGTATGCTAACTCATATAACTATCTTGTGGCTGGCACAAGCGACAAGAGCGAATATATATTAGGCTTTTTCACGAAATATGGTGATGGAGCATCTGATTTTACAGTGATAACTCATTTATATAAGTCTCAGATCAGAAGATTCGCGAGATGGCTTGGTCTTCCAGAACATATCGCTGAGAAGCCTTCAGCACCTAGGTTATATCCTGGACATACTGCTTTAGATGAGCTACCGGCTGATTATAGCGTCCTGGATCAGATAATGTATGCATTATTTGATCTTAGGATGAGTGTCAGAGATGTCATCGAAAAATTGGGATATCCAAAGACATTAGTTGATGATGTGATAAGAAGATATCATATGAATAAACATAAAAGAAGGATCCCTCCAATGCCCGTGGAGGTTATTCTACAAGATCCTTTGGAATAATCTCTGATGAGGATGACATGAAGAGTATGCTTATTATCTGAGACATAATATTTTTATATCGGGAGGTTTTGTTTGTCTTCAACTGGAGATTTCGGCGAGTATGTATGGTTTGATGGTGAGCTAGTTCCATTTCATGAGGCTAAGATAAGTGTAATGACATATTCGCTTCATTATGGTGTAGGAGTTTTTGAAGGTATAAGAGCTTACAAAACTATTGATGGAAGAACAGCTATATTCAGATTAAAAGATCATGTTGAGAGATTATTTGATTCTGCTAAGATATATAAATTAGAGATACCTTACACACCTGAGGAGATTGAGGAGGCTATTATCAAAACTGTTAGAGCATCAAAATTTGAAGAATGTTATATCAGACCTCTGGTGTTTCTTAATATTCCAAAGCTAGGCGTCAGACCTCCTCAGAGAAAAGCTTCAGTTGCTATAGGAGTTCTTAAGATGGGCAGATACATGGGAGAGGCGTATACAAAAGGAGCCAGAGTGATAACTAGCGGCTGGAGAAGAATACCTCCAAATTCTCTCCCAATGAACGCCAAAGCGACAGGACATTATATAAACAGCTATTTGGCAAGTGTTGATGCAGCTATAAGAGGTTATGACGAGGCTCTTCTATTAGATATAAGAGGATTTGTAAGCGAAGGTCCTGGTCAGAACATTTTTATAGTGAAAAATGGAAAAGCCATTACACCACCTCTCTACGCGTCAGTTCTTCCAGGAGTAACTAGAGACACGGTAAAAATACTTTTAGACAGAGAATTTGGGATAGACGTTTTCGAAGATGACATATCGCTAGGAATGTTATATTCAGCTGATGAAGCGTTTTTCACAGGAACAGCTGCAGAGATAACGCCTATAGTTGAAGTTGACGGCGTCAAGATAGGAGACGGCTCTCCAGGGCCTGTCACAAAAGCTTTACAACAATTATATGAAGATGTTGTGAGAGGCAAGGTGCCTAGATACAGAAAATGGCTGACATATATATAAGATCTGTCTTAAGAAGACTACCATGGAAAATAATATCGATCTTTTTTTCCAGTTAATATCATCCTGGCTTCTGCAGGTGTGAGAACAGGCTTATAGAAATCATATAGATCATCTATTGGTATTCGTGGGCAGGCTAATATGATGTAGGCATCAACCCAACTACTGTCTATGTTGATAAGAAGATCTTTTGTTATATTCTCTGAAACATATACTATGTAGTCTCCGCCTCTACTTTTTATCAGATGTTCTAAATATCTTCTGAACCAAGACCTATTCTGACCTTTGACACCGTCTATCAAGACCCAGTTTCTCGCCTCAGAAGCCTCATGGATCTTGTGAATACGTATTCTAAGGATCTTATCAATCTCCTTAGTAAGATCTACAACCTTGCTCTCATAAGGATCAAGTTTTATAACAGGTTTTCCCAAGACTGAGAGACCTAGACCCAGGCCGTGAAAAACTCCTCCCGATATGATTACATAAGCATCTACATATCTAGAGATCGCTATTGCAGAAGAATATTCACATCCCATGACAGCTCCAAGACCAGAGCCTTTAAAAACTTTATATCTAGTGGACAAAACTTTTAATATTTCAGGCAGAAGTTTTATATGTTGGATCGTTGATACAACACCTACGCTATTTATCTTATAAAGATCAAGAGCATCAAAAAGTTTTGATATAAGATCCTCTGATATAGATAGTCTGCAATAAGCAGGTATAAATAATGTTCTGTGAGAAGATTTGTAATATGGATACTCTATATGTCCTATGTGAACAAGAAGATCATAGCCTCCTCTCGCAGCCTCTACATCATCTAAAAGACAAGAACCCCATGCACTATCTCCTGAGAATACTATCTCAACATTTCCAACTCTCTTAACAATTTCGTCGCGAATATATTTAGAATAGATCTTAAGTCCGTCAGGCATTTGAATCAAAATTTTTTTATATCCTCCTCTTAGAATGACATCTGCGATCTTCTCAATTTCAAAATCATATGGAGGCTCTTTTAATATATCATTGTTACTCAACATATCATCCCTATTCATCATAAGTTTCGACTGAGACTGTTTTACTCATGATTGTCACTAATAAAATATTAATTATTAATTTTCTATTAAAGATCTTTTTAATGATCTTTGCCTTCGGCAATATTTTATAAATAGACATAATTATCTTTGGTGTCTTATTGAGCGAGTTTGATATAGATCTTATAAAAGAGATCTATAGATTAAGAAAAGAAGAGAGAGATAAACATGTGAGAGAGCCGGATGTATATTATGTCACAGATCTTGTCAGATGTCCTTTGAAAAGAGAGTTTGAGCTGAGATATCCAGAGATCTCTCTCTATGAGATAATGTCTCCGCCAACAATTTTAGGAGAATTTGTTCATAAAGGTCTTCAGAAACTTCTTACGGAGATATATGGATCAGATGTTGAGATAGAGGTTGAAGGTGAGAAAAAACTGAGTCTTCCTCAGGGTAATGTGGTTAGAGTCAAAGGAAGATGTGATGCTATAGTCAAGAGAGATAATAAGAAGATAGGTATAGAAATAAAATCAGGCAGATCTGATTATGGAATACCTTTAGAACATCATATGGATCAGGCGAGAATATATAACTGGCTTTTTGATCTTGATGAGACATATCTCATCTATATAACTTATGAGAGAGTTGCTCAATACAAGATCAAAGACAAGATCTCTGAGGAAGAGCTGATAATAAGAATAACAAGCAATACCTACCCAAGATATGTTTGGGAATGTTCTTACTGCCCTTTCTCTATAATATGTCCATATAAGAAGATCAGCAGATAGCTCGTATTTAACACAGGCTCATATAGGGATCTTTTTATCACCAAATTTCTGAAATATCCTTCTTTCTAATATATTGATCCAATCGGGGACTTTTATTTTATCAATGATTCTATCTCTGGTATAAGGCTTTATATCAATGACGGGAGTTCCATTGAAAAGATCTAGTTTATTGACATATAATATATTTTTTCTACGTTCTAAAAGCTCTAATATAGATAATGCAATAGGATTAGGTCTATGAGGACTATCTGATGCGAAGACTCCTATCTCAGGAACATCACTTATATCTATACCAAGTCTTACAAGTCTTCTAGGTCTCACCTTTAGAACATCTCTCTGTCTCTCAGAGACTTTATGAAGATAAGCGATCACAATAATATGTGAGAATTCTTCTAATCCTTCGAGACCTTCCTCATATTCTGGAAATATCTCTATATACCCAGGCACTCCTTCTATAGAGTTTCTAATATCATCATCAGAATATGATGTTCTGACTACTCCAATAGGTTTTATAATAAACATATGTCTTCGACACCTATTATATTTTAAGGAGGCTCTACATTATATATCTTGATTATGTTGTCAACATGAATCTTATACAGATCCTCATAACTTAATATATTGTTTCTGAGAGCATTTAGAGAATTATCTATAATCTCCCATGGATACATAGGTCTTCCAGGTCTAGAAGGATCATCTAGATAATCGCTTTCAAAAACATATTTCTTCTCAAGATCTTTTATATTCTCAATTATCTGAGGAATCGCTGGCACAGTAGATATAAGATTATAATAGATCGCAGGTTTTAAATTTTTGATTCTATTATGATGAAGAATCACTCTCCAGGGGTCTAGCGAATATCTCTTTATCTTAAGATATACGTTATAAACTGTTGCCCACCCGCCTTCTTCAAGATGAAGATGTAAAAGAAGATCATTCTCTTTAGCTATCTCAAGAACATTGTCAAAAATAGTGTCAGCCAAAACTATATGTTCTGGAGAAGTCTTGTAATGAGGTCTGCCTATTTCTGCTAAACCATCTAATAATCCTTCTCTAACTAGTTTGACAGCGTATTCTATAGTTTTCATAGATATCTCAAAAACTTTCTCAGGAGACATCTTGTATACATCAATCATTTTATCAATCATTGCAGGATGAAAACCTCCTAAACAAGAATATCTGATCTTTAGATTTCTCAATTTCTCACATTCTTTCAATAGCATCTCTATAGACTTTGTGAAACCCTCTAGATCAGGTCTCATGCCCAGACTGGTTGGAGGCAGACCAACTAATGCTATGAACCAGCCTCCTCTCTCTTTAAATATTCTAGCGATATTCTCAGATCCTAGGCCGTTGATAGGATTGCTATGTAGATGAGCATCTGCAAACAATAGATCTTTTTTCAAAGACATTTTCGTATCTCACTACAACCTATATTAACTTTAAAAGAAAATAATAATGAGCATATGCCATATGCATGTAATTAATATGGTGAAATAAATGGTTATAGTCTCTACAGAGCTTTTAGAGACGAAATTAAGAGAGAATCCTCTTATTGCTGAGGCATATAAGATTCTTGAGAGAGATGAAGAAGTTCAAGAGCTTCTGAGAATGAGTAATGTGAATGCTGTCATAAGACTTAGATATAATGATCATGGGCCTGTTCATTCTAAGATCGTGTCTGGGTCGGCATTAGAAATTTTTGATCTATTGATCTCTCAGGGAGTTCAGCCATCTTCTCTCAGAGATAAGACTGTGTCAAATATTGATGAGGCTAAGCTCATAGTCTTTTTAGGAGCTTATCTTCATGATATTGGAAACTCTATTCATAGAGAAGATCATGAGCTTCTAGGAGCTTTGATATCTAAAGATATTATTGATAGAATATTAAGCTCATTAGGTTTCAAAGGGAGAAAAGCTGTGGCTATAAGACAAGAAGTTCTTCACACAATACATGCGACAGAATATTCTAAAAAATGTCTCACTACTGAGGCAGGGATCGTTAAAATAGCAGATGGAACAGACATGTCTATGGGGAGAGCAAGAATACCATATAAGATGGGAAAAATAGATATGCACGCCATGTCAGCATTATCAATTAGAAGCGTAGAGATAGAGAAAGGAGTAGAGAGACCTGTCAAGATCATAGTAACAATGAATGATTACGCCGGATTATTTCAAATAGAGGAAGTTCTCATGCCAAAGATCTTGACAAGTTCTATAGAAAACTTTTTTGAAATATGGATCTCAATAAACAACAAGAGACAACTATACTATCCATCACAAAAGATCTAGGTCTAATTAGAGATCCATAATCGCTATTATATATTTTTTTAAAAAAAGATTATCACTTTTATATTTTCTGACTCTCTAAATTTATATTGATAAGAAGGGTGTTATTGACATGAGTCGTAATATTCTAAAAATCATATCTCTACTACTTATAGTTATAATTACTATCATCTATCCTTTTCTTGTCAGCGATATATTCTCCCAGCATGTAAATGTAGGTCCTCTTATTGTTAAAGCCCTGAGTAATGGCAGAAATTGTGTAAATATCATCCTCAGAGACGCTAATCTCATAATTGATGGGAAAAGAGTTTCTGGTCTTCTTATAATCTCCTTCGGAGGAGAATTTCACACTATCTCTCTAAAAGATCTAGCAAGAAAGGGAAGCTTTTCAATATGTTTCTCAAAAGGTTTCGAAAATGAGTATGAACGTATGAGAAGGATATACTCAAGTATAAATATATCTTTTAGGCCTGAAGGCGTTATAGGAGTAAGTGGTAAAGAGGTTATTAAAAAATTAACAGAAAGAGAGATCATAGGAGTAGGCATGCCTACACTTTCATTATCATTATGGTTATATGATGAAGATGATCATAATTATATTTTTACTCAGACCTTCTCGTCACTGCACTATTATATAAACAAAGGATATAGAGATGCCTTTGAAAGAATTTTCCAAGATCCTCTGGCTATTGTGAGAGAGGGGGTCACGATTATAATACCTTCATTAAATGATCTTAAGAATGATCTGGTCAGAATCAATATTCAACCAGTTGTGGATAAGATCCGTAGGGAGCTTGGCTTATTAAATAAGAGCTTTGAGATAACCTCCGCACCTAGCATAATTAATAGCTATATAGATCCTGACGGCTACATATATAACTACTGGGATTTCCCATATGATCCTCCGAAGTTTTGGATTGATAGGGTTGTAATAAACACGCCAGGCATCACACCAAGTGATCTATGGGAGATCTTCATCAGTCTATACGGCTCAGCATATCTATTTAGTAAAAACAAGTTTAGCACTCCTGATCAGGTCAGAGATTATATCAATAGTGGAGGATTATGTCTCAGAGAGGGAGTTCATAACATGGATTTTATAGTAGGCACATGTCTCAACCCAGGATCTTACACAATTAGTTGGAGACATACTATAGAGCCTGGCCCCTTCATATTCTATAAACCATATGTATTGTCGGTGATCTCAGAACTTCAGACGCTACCGCCTATGGAGGTGTCATTGACATACGGATCTGGCGGTGCAGGTTATAATATTCATGGTCTTGTCTTCATGGGTATATTGATATCTGGTCAACAGCGTTATTATGCATATATAAACACGGCTTATGTGTCTATAACTGATGGCGACTGGAACAATTTTGGAGTACGACACGCGGCTATTGTAGTACCAACAACTATGACCAGCTATGGAGATGTTCTCGTTCTTAAATATGATATAAGAAGCTATGATAATAATTATTGGATCGCAATTCCGATTCCTTCGATCACACCATATTATCTTGAAGCTACTGAACAGGGAAACTGGGGCACAAATTATTATGATGCTTATGGAGCTTGTATAGGATCCTGTAAATATATCACAAACATATTTAACGCAATATCTGATTTGATGGGAGCTATTAAAGTAAAAGAATATCTATTAAACAGCACCACATATGATTCTCTTCCTACTATAACTCCAATGCTTATTGATAGCTCTAGTGCAAGCTATGTCTATGGTGGAAGTAGTATGGCATCTATAGTGTTTGGCATCTTCATGTGGGCTGTGAATCTATTATTTGAAAGAGAGTTCTCGAATTCTGCTGTCAACAAACTCTTCTCATTCTTACAGAACTTCATAGGTTTTGCGGACAATACTTTTCAAGGTTCTGCATCTCTTCTAAATCTATATTGGAAGAGAACAGGACCTGATGGACAGTCGATCCCTGTCTTTGCTGAGAAGATCACAGCTCAGAATCTTGCTGATGCATATGTTCAAAATAATAAGGCTCCTCTGGTGGTAAGATACGATATCATTGTAGGAAACATTGGAGGTCCTCCAGGAGCAACATAAAGATCTTGTTAAAGCTCTTATGACAAAAACATTTTTTCTAAAATATTATTTTTGTTCCTATCTTCTCTCCTCTTAATATTCTGAGAATATTCTCAGGATCAAATCCGTTGATGATGTAAGTGTTTATTCTGCTTCTCTCTATAATATTTATAGCCACATGATCTATAAGCTCATATCCTCCTGCATAAAAACTTTGGCTACTAAGGATCTTTCTAAGATCATTTGTGTTCACCTCTTTAAGTAGCACCGCCCCAGGCTCCCTAGGATCTTTATTATAAACTCCTTCAACAACTGTTGCATATATCAATAGATCTGCTGATAAAACTTCTGCAACTGCAGCAGCTACTGCACTTGTAGACTGACCTGGCTGTATTCCTCCTAAAATAATGATCTTGTCGGAAGCCCATGCATCAAAAAGATCTTTGAAACTCTCAGGAACTCTTCTATATGCGATATCTCCTAAAAGAAATGATAGTAAAAGAGCATTTAGACGAGAGACCTCTATACCTATCATATCACACAGCCCTTCGTTTCCAGAGATCTCTCTACATAATTTTATATAGTCTCTGGCTACCACGCCACCTCCTGTTATAACAGCTATTTTAATGCCTTCTTCATAGATTCTTCTCAATACATCAACATATTTTTTAAAAAGATCTGGCCTGGAAGGATCTATAAGCTTCCCACTTATCTTTAGAACAAGCTTTTTAACATCTATCTTCATCTAAGACACACCCAGCCGACCAATATTCTCTTCATAAACTCTTTTTTTCCTCTCATACTCCTCTCTAGACATTAATATTTTAGCAGGATTTCCAGCTACAACTACGTTGCTGGGCACATCTTTAGTCACTACAGAACCAGCTCCCACCACAGATCTTTTTCCTATTCTTATTCCTGCTATTATCACAGAGTTTGCTCCTATGACTGCATCATCTTCTACAATAGTCTCAATTAATCTTCTACTGGGAGGATAACGATCGTTTGTAAAAACTGCTCTAGGACCTATAAACACGTTGTCTCCTATATAAACTTTAGGAGGTATATAGACGCCTGATTGAATACTAACATTTCTTCCAATCACAACATCTCCATCTATTATAGTTCCGCTGCCAATCACTGTGTCATCTCCTATTCTAGTATTCTCTCTTATAATAATATGATGACCTGTTCTCACATTTCTTCCAAGCTCAGTCTTCTCATATATCACATTAAAAGATCTTATCAGAGACCCCTGTCTTATAATAGATCCTTCGCCATATTCAATTAACAAGCTAAGATCATTCCTATCTTTGTTTTCATCAAAAAATTTCTTTAAAGTATCTCTAGAAGGAAATCCTATCTCAACAAAATTCATTAAAATAACATCATCTTCAACAATAGATCTTCCATAGATCATTATGTTCGGCTGATATCTCACGTTCTTAATGACAGCCTTAGAAGATATCATTTCAAAGCCCCTATCACATTTTAAAAGTCTAGTTAATATATTGGGGTGGAAAATGGATCTTGTGGAGTTTGTAAGAAATCTAGCGGTACAGATAATGATTGTAGCATGGGTCATATTTTTGATAACATGGATCATAGGATGGGTCCTTAGAGGAGCTCCGATCCCTATGACAAGACTTAAAAAAACAGGTCATTCATTAGTAGAAGACGCCGTCTGGGCAGCCTTCTGGCTCGCCATGGGTGGGACAGTATTCTCTCTTATAATATTCATAGTAAACTCCATAGGATCTCCCATGCCTCCTCCTCCCACAAACATGATCCAGAGCACTTCAACGCCTTAAATTTTTAAAGAAGGTGTATAAATGCCTCAAGACGTAAGCTCTCTACTAGAGATCTCTTATTATCTAGCGTTTCTAAACTATGTCTTAGGATCAGCATTGCTGGGCTCTCCAATACCTTTCGCCAGCGTAAAAAGATTAGGAGCTTCAATGATGAAAGACTCTATAACAGGAATCGTCATGGTCACTGGCTTCGGGATCATCTTGTATATAGTGAGATTTATTCAAAACTTATTAGGAGCAGATCCTAATGAGCTTATCAAATGGTTTAACACTTTTTTCTTAAGTATTTCTTCAAAGATCCTTTTTCTAAAGACTTTGGCATCTATCTCTAATCCTCTACTCAGATCTCTCATAGATCCATTGATTTCATCAGCGATCTCTCTTTTAACAACATCATTTATAAGTCTATTTCTACTTAGAATACTTTACATACTGATATTTGAGAAAGGAGGGATCTTATTAGCGATAGGAGTTCTCTTATATAACATTCCGCTTGGGATCTTTAAAAGAGCAGGTTCTCTTTTAATGTCTTTCGTCATAATATCAATGATTGCTCTGCCAGCAATGCCATCTTTCGCAAATTATCTTTTTGGTAATCTTGTCAACACATCTAATTCAAATAATCAGAGCCTGAACAACATTAACACACAGATCGTTTATCCACTAATTATATTTAAAGATTACTCAGGAAATAATCTCTCATATGTATATACAAAATTCTTTTTCCCAGAAGATCCTAATAAGATAATAGCGGCATATCCAGCAGATAGAGAAGGAGTTTTAGACACAAGATCTTTAGATGCAGGTCTCCCAGCAGATAGAAGAATAGGTTTTAGAAATGAGTTATATGGATGGGCTTTCTATACTGATGAGACATTATATTTCTCTAGAGACTGTATATATACACAATGTGTCAAGATAATAAAGATCCCTCATATATTAGTCTCATATATGCCATATATATTTGTTCACACACCTTCACATATGCTATATTATAGATATACTATCTATATAAATGATGATAAAGGCTTGATATCTCTAGACATGACTTTTGAGACAAAAGACGAACTTATGATCACGGCTCCAGCAACAACTAATATCACGAAGATCATCATAAACAATATAGAGACTTATCCCATAACTATAAAATGGGAGTGGGCAGGAGTAGAGGGATACACATATAAAATATCTGTAGACCCTGGGGCAAGTTTCTCTAATGTTCATATAGATATATATTTTCTTTTTAAAGAGCCTCCAAAGCCGAATCTAGAGATCATAAGATATGAACCTGAAGATCAAGTCAATATTCAGCTAGATCAATTTTTGTCTGATGTTATAATGACTATGATCTTAACAACTATATTTCCAGCTATCTACGTCTCGCTAATAACTCTTGGTGCTAACAGTCTGTCTAGAATACTCAGTGGCAGACATTAACAGCCTATGATCATTCTTCAACTTTTTTAAAAGATCCCTCCACAACTATCATAGTCAATGTGTTCTTGACTTCTCGTATCTTTCTTATCTTCTCAGAGACAACCTCTTTTAATCTCCCAATATCTTCTACAACGATCTTAGCAATAATATCGTATGCTCCATAAGTCAAATAGATCTCTTTAATCTCATCAATATTCTTTAAGATCTTTAGGACGTTTTCTTCAGATCCTGCCTCAGTATTAATCAATACAAGAGCGCTCGTCATAAGTCTCACTGATAAATATTAATTGTTTGCAACTTATATTTTTATCATTAGATTCCTCATAAATTTATGAATATTATAAAAATTTTTGAGAGATACAGGATCTTTTCTACAGATCTTTTCAAGACCATATCTTGAGACAGGTTTCGTAAGATGCTTCATATTTCTAGGCGGAGGCTTAAATATTTTTTTATCAACATCTATGTTTCTCGGCACCTCTATATAGATCTTTTTTGCAAAAGGATCTTTATAACCACATTTAGGACATTTAAATCCTTTATCTCTTCCCATGCTCTTCATAGTAGAGCCGCATCTAGGACATGAAGGATTTTTTTGAATAAAGATCTTTTTAAGATCGATGATCTCTAGAACCTCTGCATTTAACAACATATCAGAGGAACCGTATAATCTGGCGAGAGGTTTTATAGATCCTCCTACTCTTATTATATCTCCTTCTCTCAATTCTCGAGCAACAACATTTCCCTCACCCAGCTCTTTATAAATAGCAACTTCAAGCCTGAGATCAGGATCCTCAGGATCTTTTATCTCTAGAAATACATCGCCTCCATATGCTATATAAGGTCTTTTCGAGACCACGCCTTCAAAAAGGCCTGTTCTATATATTCTGGCCTCACTAATTTTCCTAGGGATCATATGATGATCTGTTCCTTGATTAGTTTTGAATATTAATGTGCTCTCTATGTTCGCTGGTCTTAATATTTCTAATGCTTTCATAAGGATCTTAGGATCTTCTCCTCTTATACCGAAAACAATCGGTTTTCCTAAACTAGGCGTTATAAGGATCTTCTTATGATCAGGATCTATATTATTGAAGGTATAGGGTCTAGTCAGCTTATCCATGAGGATAACTCTCTCTTTAGAGATCATGATTTCAGATGATCTTTCGGAATATCCTATAAGCTCATAAGTACAGTCTCCTTCGATGAAAAAATTTGATACAGCCCCTAGCGCACCTACAATACCTCTTCCATGACTCAAGATTTTAGCATTAAATTTCTTTAATAATCTTAACGCATGATCTATTAATATGACGTCAGATACAGCTTTCCAATAGTAATCACTCATGATCCCATGATCATGAATATTGTTCTCAGATAATAATATGATCCCAGGCTCTCTGCCGAAGCTCTCCTCATAATAATTCTGAACAAGATCCTTGAGAATAGATATTAATTTATCCTCAGAATCTTTTTTAACTCTCAGAAAGAGAGATACAGCACCATTTCCACGTGTTTTAAAAGGAACAGCAGGATTCATTCTTACAAGCCGTGGATAATCTAGAAAAGCTATATTAGTTAACATATTTGAAGAAGATAATTTCTCAATAAACAGTTTTACAAAATATGTTGTACAGCCGAAATAAAAGTCATCAAGATCGTCAACACCGATATACACATGATCATATTCATCATTATATGATTTGCTCATCTCAATATCTAATCACGTCACCTTCATAAATAAATGATGTTGCTTTGCAAATGAAAATCTTATTCCTCAGAATTGAGCAAAATCGGAAATTAATAATGTTATTAGGACTTCATAAAATTATATACTGAGAATATCATTATAAAGTGGATAGAATATGAGTGGAAGAGATAAGAGGAAAGCATCTGAAAAAGTTATTAGACAATCTCCGGCTCGTCGTAGATACGTCTCTGAGACAATATATTCAAATTATCTTAAGAGGCTAAGTATCATAATATCGATCACATTATTGATCCTGGTGGTGGCATTTGGCATCTATCTCAGAATATTACCTCTTGTGAACAGCCATTTCTATGGTTATCCAACTTTTCTTGACGAGCTTGATCCTTATTCTAATTATTATGTAGTCAAGTATCTCCTAGATCATGGCTTGCTATCTTTCTGGGATCTTAAGCCTCCAAATCCTGCCGCAGAAATCTTCTGGTACCCGTGGGGGAGAGATTTCACAAAAAGTGATGTGCCAGGGATCTATTATACAATATATTTTCTATATCTACCATTCTCTAGATATATAGATCTTATGACTTTTATGGCTTATATGCCTGTTATAGCTGCAGCGATCTCACTTATAGGAGTGTATCTAGTCTCTAGAGAGATCAGTGGAAGTGAGATTGCTTCTGTAATAATAACCGGGCTGGTGGCAACATTTTTTATGGACAGAACAGTTGCAGGCTTCATGGTTAAATACACTATTGCTATAATGATCACTCCATGGATCTTTTATATATTTATTAAGGCATTTAAAACAAACAAGACCTTATATTATGTGATCACAGGACTACTATTGGCTTATTCAGCATATTCAACAGGATTATTCGCAGCCTCATACGTTCCTATATATGCAACACTTCTTCTGGCACCTTTTGTTATGAAGAGAGAAGACCTGAGAAAACTTTTAATAAACACAGTTTTGATGAGCATACCTGTTTTAATAGTGTTTGTCTCAACACCTATATATGGCTACATATATGTTGTAAAGAATCTAGGTCTTATTCCAATCGCGGTTATACTCATGCTGACTATTTACGACTATGTCTACATATCATATCTCAAGAAAAGAGCTTTGTTAACATACGTGGGGACATTGATAGGCGTCGTCGTCGTAGGAGTGATATTGTTACAGACAGGTTTCTTAGGCATAGCCGGGAAGGCGGCTCAGGCATTAGGTTTCTATCATGTTCTGGGGACTTTATCATTTACTATTGCAGAGTATCAGCCTACCAACATGGGTTATGTGCTCAATATCTACGGCTCAGTATTTATATTATCAATATTTTCTGTCATCTATAATTTATATCTCACGTTTTATAGAAAAGATCTTGTGGCATTCTTTATTTCTATACAAGGACTTATAATGCTATATGTATTGACTAATCTAAGCTACTTCCTCTCATTGGCTGTGATAAGTATGGCATTGACAGCATCAAGCTTTTTAGGCTTATTAGTTAGACATTCTTCAACAATGTTTATAAAATTGAGAAGATACTTCAGTTTCTCATCGTTATTAGCAGTCATATTATTAATATCAATACTTTTATCACATGTGTATATAGTCTATAGCTATCATATCCCTGCCTATAGAACACATCTACCTATGATCGTTACATCAGGCA
>Ga0209739_100208_pt1 | contig 26086 bp, 30 predicted proteins | sample JossMetagenome_2_FD_184729 | JGI IMG/M metagenome (GOLD analysis project Ga0209739, IMG submission 184729) | Hot spring sediment microbial communities from Joseph's Coat, Yellowstone National Park, USA - JC3_ASED (SPAdes) (version 3) | ecosystem: Environmental > Aquatic > Thermal springs > Hot...
ACCCACTCCCGCAGCCGGGGTGGCTCATGGAGAAGCCGTCGAGAAGGAGACGGTGGCAAAACCACCACCTCCGGAGAGACGGTTTACAGGGAGGCATTGGTGGCTATACCCGTGAAGACGGGGGGCATTTCACTGGCCTACTACATACCGTACATATACGTAACCAACGACGCCGCATTAGCAGCCGGTAGGGAGCTGGTGGGTGCGCCCAAGAAGCTTGGTAGGATCGAGCTCTCGATAAATGATTACGGATTAGTTGTTGGCACGCTGGATAGGGGCGGTGAGTTAATGAGGGTTGAGATTGCGATAGCCAGTAGGCTTGGGCTTGAGCAGCTCGATGCATTTAAGGCCTTGATACCGAGGGTTGACAACACAATTACATTCCCACTACTATCACTCAGGGTATTACCTCCATTACCCGACGGCACACTTGGCATTGCCCAGTTAATACTTTGGTACGCAAAATTCATATTCATACCGAGAGATAACCCACAGTTATGGGCTGGCGAGGCCAGGGTGAAACTTAACGGTACTCCATTTGACCCACTTGACGATATTAAGATTACCCAGGTAATTACAGGCCTTTACTTTGAGGGTGATATGGAGCTCGGCATCACGAGGATGGTTAAAGAATGGAAGCTTTCCTGGTAACTATATAGCCTATATTTATTAAATACTTATAAAATATCATGTTTCAAATTTATTAATGTCATTTAGTGAGTGGCATCGTAGACTATTTACGTTTATTATTGTTGTGGCAATTGCTATAGCCTTAGCCTTAATTGCATTATTTGTTTATGGCGCCTATCAGAGTAATGCTATCATTTCTGAAATACCTCAGTGTATCACGTTACCAGCTACTCAATTAAATACTAGAACGCCCATTAAGCATGTAATCATAATATTCCTTGAGAATCATAGTTTTGATAACTTCTTTGGTGTCTATCCAACCAACGGTTCACTTAGTAACCCAATTATTAATCAGATGAGTAAACCCATAAATCTACTCTCACTAAGTGAGATACCCAGTTATTTAATGCCTGTACCTATCGATACATACAACACGGTAAATCCCAACGAGGGTTACATACCATACCACGCTGATTGGAATTATGGTAAAATGAATGGTTGGGTACAGGGCTCAGGTCCTCAATCCCTCTATTACTATACGGTGGATCAAGTGGCACCGCTTTGGGACTTGGCTGAGGAATACGGTATTGCTGATAATTACTTCACGCCATATCTCTCAGAGAGTGCTCCAAATCACTTATCCCTATACGCAGCGTTTTCGCCTGTAATCGATGATTACGGTCCACCACCCTATATACCTGCTCAAGAGAGTATATTCGCTGAACTTTGCCAATACCGTATTGGTTGGGGCTATTACATAGACCCTGAGGAACCATCGTACCTACTTGATATTAAGTACTTCTACGGTATTAACAAGTACTCATCCCATATACAGACATGGGAGGATTTCATAAATGAGGTTAGGAACGGAACATTACCTGCCGTATCCTGGGTTCTCCCAGGCCCTTACAATGACATGGGCCCACCCAGTAATATCCTTTACGGCGAGGCTTGGCTTCTCTACATAATAAATACCGTTGAGGAGAGCCCTATATGGAACTCTACAGTGATATTCATAACATGGGATGAATTCGGTGGATATTACGACCAAGTACCACCACCAATCATAGATAACGAACCACTAGGCGTGAGGGTCCCATTGATAGTCATATCACCCTACGCGAAGGAGAATTACGTATCCCACACATTACTAACTCACATTTCCCTAATAGCATTTATAGACTATAACTGGGAACTACCAGCCCTGAATAAATACGTACTAGACAGCAACATACCACTCGACTTCTTCTACTTCAATATTACTAGGAAACCAATCATATTCAATGCATCCCAGGGATTCCCCCTAATCAATAATGTATACTCAATACCAAACACCTCCAATTACAGGGACCTGGCAAACCTATACCCATTACAACCGCAGATACCATTTAATGAATTACCGTATTCCAGGTATGGACACACAAACATAACACTGGCGCAGTTGGACGACACGGTTTACGTGAGGCATGATTGGGCGTACACACCAATTATTTACACGCCATTATTCCTATGGTTAATAATCATACTCAGCATCGACCTGGTCTCCATATCCTTACTACCACCCATCACCAAGACCCTTAAATCGATGCCCATGAAGGCGTTGGGTATTGTCACAGGCTCCATCCTAACATCTACATTAACAGGATTAGTAACACTCACGATGGGTTTTCTGAACTACCTAGGTAATACTGGCGAAGCGCCACCATTGCTCCTGGGTTACCTAGTCGGTCTTATCATATTCTCAATAATTGGGTTGGAAATCCTGCGTGTAAACCATGGTACCTACTTAATACCAGCGCTATCGGTAATAATTCCATTGGTCTTGTACGGGCTTATTTACGTACAAACTGTCCAATCATACTTAGTGAGCGACTCACCGTTGTTTATCTACGGCTTATTAGCTACCGCACCTGTTATGCTCGTGATCCTACTACTTAAGATCCATGCCTATACCAGTTCTTTGACTAGGGGTCTGGCTTACATTTTCTCCCTGGATGCGCTATCATTTATCATAATACTACTTATGGCCTTTTGGTGCATAAAGTTGTACCAACCAGGCCTTTCGGTATTATTATTGCCAATGGAACTTATTGGGTTAGTATTTAGTGTTGCCTGGTTTATGATGCATTTAGGACTTGTTCGAGGTGGTCGTACGTGAGTTATGACGTTGTGGTGATAGGCTCTGGGGTTGTTGGTTTGTTCGTGGCGTATGAGCTGGCTCAGTACGAGGTTAGGATTTTGGTTATTGATAGAAACCCAGAGCCTGGATTTGGCGTTTCTAAGGGTCACGCGGGTGTTATACATGTTGTTCAACCACCGTTCAACTCACTCAGGAGTAAACTTGCCATTGAGGGTGATAGGTACTACGATAATGTGGCGAAAAGGCTTCATGTTAGGCTCCATAGGCTTGGTGCATTATTGGTGGCTGAGAACCTTGGGCATTTAATTGCGCTACCCGCCGTTTGGTTCATCCTCAATCGTGTGTATGGCAGACATGGTTTTAGGGTTAGGCTTGTTGGTTGGCGCGGCTTAAGGAAGATGGAACCCAATGTAAGGGGCCTTGGCGCCGTTTACGTCGATGGTTACGGTGTCATAAACTCCTTCGAATTAGTCTCCCAGCTCTATTACTTCTGCAAGCTTAATGGTGTTGAGTTCCTATTTAATACTGAGGTTAGGGGTGCTAGGGTTTCTAATGATGAAGTCATAGTTATTACTGATAAGGGCGAATACAAAACACACTTTCTAGTTAACGCGGCTGGTCTCTACTCGGCGGATGTTGCCAGGTTCTTCGGTGATAACTATAGGCTCGACTTTGGTAAGGGCGCTATGCTCGTCTTCTGGGGTAAGCATACCAACAACATAGTGGCCCCACTCCAGTTAATGCCTAGTCCCAAGACGAAGGGTGGTGCCATAATACCAACGGTCTTCGGAACAACAATATGGGGACCAAGCCTATCAATCAGCGATAGATGTGATAGGTCCGTGAGTGAGGATGACATTCGCATACTCACGAGGAAGTTCGGCGGCTTATTAAGGTTTAGGGATTACATACCCATAAGGGCTTACGCCGGCGTTAGACCAATACCTGAAGGTGATGATTTCATAATAACCTACAGCAAACAAAGTAAACGTGTGATACACCTGGTTGGTATAGAGTCCCCTGGATTAACAGCAGCGCCCGCAATAGCTAGGAGGGTAATTTCGATGCTTAGGGATGCAGGTCTTGGGTTAAGGGTTAAGGGTAACGTTAGGGAGGTTGAGCCCATGATCCTGATCAAGGACTTAATAAGGTCCGGTAAGGACATCAGTGATGGTGAGGTTTTGTGCCCATGCATGGGCGTTACCAAGGCTGATATTCGTGAGGCAATAAGGCGCGGTGCCAAGACGCTTGACGGTGTTATCTTTAGGACTGGATTGGGTATGGGTGTTTGTCAGGGCATGTGCTTGGGACTGGCGATCAAGGTGGTATCTGAGGAATTGGGCATTAAACCCACGGAGTTGAGGAAGTCGGGTGGTGATTCATGGCTAGTTATACAATAATTGGTGCAGGTATAGCAGGTCTATCCCTGGCTTTCGAGTTAGCTAGGCTTGGCTTTTCTGTAAGGGTTATTGAACATAGGGACTATGCGGGTGGTATAAATTCCATATACCCTGGAATGGGCGAGTTCATAGGAAGTGCCGTTAGGAGTGTCGATATTGAGTATGGTAATTCCGCGGTTTCGATCAACGACACATATTACGAGGTGTGGAAGAACGGTTATAGAGAGCTTGATAACAACGCTATTGTGGCTACGGGATTCCGAACAATGACACCACCAGAGCTGGGTATTTACGGGGATAGACCAGCCGGTATTTATCCATTCCATGCGGTCCTCGATTTACTTCGCTACGGCTTACTGCCTGGAAGAAACATCGTGATCTATGGCGATAATATCTATGCGGCACTACTGGGCAAGTCGCTCCTAGAGAAGGGATGCTCCGTAACCCTTGTATTACCTAACAAACTAGACCTGGGCGGTGCCATTAAGGATGTTAGGGTCTTACGCGGTAGGGTTAAGTACGTTAAGGGGTTGGGGAGAGTCGAGCGAGTACTCGTCAATGAGGAGTGGGTTAATGCGGATACCCTTGTAATATCGATGTTTAAGCCCTACAATCCATTTCCCCGCTTGAGGGCTGTTGGTCAGGCGGTGATTGAGACGTACGACCCAGGTATTGTGATTGAGAGCGGTAGGATATTGGCTGGGGAGCTCGTGGGCAATGAGCATATGTTGATTGATAGTGATGTGCCCGTGTTTCCGGGTAACAGGGTTAGTAGGGATTCACGTAGGGTGATAGTAATGTTAAAGGGTGGTGGTAGGGTTCTGATCAATGATAAGGAGTATGTAATAACTGGTGATGCTGAAGTAATTGAGTTACCTGATACAGACAAGGTCGTTATTAGGAGGGTGATGCAATGAGCCTTGGTGTTATTGATGTCGGTACGACCAACGTGAAGTTAATCATCTACTCCAGTGAGTTGGAGCCACAGTATCAGGAGGTCATTAATGTACCAACATTGTTCCCAAGGAGTTACTATGTTGAGCAGGACGCGAGTACATTGAGGGGTGCGTTTAGGCACTTAATAAACGTGGCTAGGGATAGGGGTGTTAAGTTCCTCGGTATTTCTACGTATAGGGCATCAACCATTGCTTGGGACAGGTCTGGGAATCCACTTACCAACATTGTTACGTGGCTTGACAGGAGGGGGCTTGAAATAATCAATAGGTTCCCATACAACCTACTGAGGAGGTTGCCGTTGATGAGTAGTGTGTTGATACCAACATCACCCGTTGTGCAGATACTGTGGTTGTTGAGGAATAGGCGTGATATCCTTGAGCGTGTGAGTAGGAGTGAGACTTACATTGGGACGTTAAGTTCCTACCTAGCCTACCTAGTCAGTGGTAAGTACATAAATGACGCCACCAATGAGGCGCTGACAGGGCTTTGGCATCCAGGTAGGTTGGAGAGGATAGGGGTTATTTATGATGTTTTGAAGATACCCAGGGAGGTGGGTCCTGAGGTTACTGACAATGTTTATGAGTATGGCGAAATAGATGGTGTCAGGGTAGGCGTCCTAATTGCTGATCAACAAGCGGCTATGATAGGTGAGGGTTGCCTAACCTCTGGTTGTGGGAAGGTAACTAATGGAACAGGTTCTTTCGTCGATGTTGCAATTGATAAGTTTAGGCTTGCTGGTGATGGTTTATTACCACTACTCGTGCTCAAGATTGGCAACAGCCTATTCTATGGTGTTGAGGGCTTCTTACCTGCCACCGGCTCCGTCATTGATTGGTTAATAAAGTTGGGTCTTTTAAGCACACCACAGGAGCTGGATAGGTTAATGGGGATTAGAATCGGGGATTTAGTGGTAATTCCAGCATTGGCAGGTGTCAATGTTCCTCAAAGACCCTGCGCTAGGGGCTTCATCGATGGTCTCACCCTGGATACCAATAGGGAGGTTTTTGTGAGGGCTGTGGTTGAGGGTATTGTTCAATTAGTCGCCTTAATATTCGATAAAATAAGGGGCATTGCTAATGTTGGGTTTGTTAGGGTCGATGGCGGGCTCTCTAGGAGCAACCTCTTTCTTAAATTACTCGCCACAGCACTGGGTGTTAGGGTTGAGAGGCAGTTCGATGTTGAAGCTACCGCTAGAGGTGTTGCCGCATTGCTTAAGGTGTTTACTGGCGAGTTAAACCTTAGGGACTTAATTGATGGTGTGCATGTTAAGGTGGAGACTGTGGCTGAACCAAACGAGGAGAAATTGTCATTAAGTAGATCGGTGGTTAGGAGGATTGTTGAGGGGATGAGATGCAGGACATAATCAATAAACTAATCAATGCGCTAGGTCCCAATAAGGTACTCACTGATGATGAGAACTTAAGCAGGTACGCAAGGGATTTTTGGCCGTTGTTGATGATGAGGGAGCAGGTTCTTCATGAGAAAATACCCAAGCCCTTAGCCGTTGTGGTTCCAGGTAGTGTTAACGATATATCATTAACACTAAGGATAATGAATGAGTATGGCGGGGAAATACCGATTGTTGTTTATGGCGGTGGTTCAAGCGTTACTGGAGCCTCGATGGGCAGTGGCTCAATAATAATCGACATTACGCGATTAAATAAGGTACTAAATATTGATACTTATGACTTGACAATAACCGTTGAGACAGGTGCCAAGTTAAGGGATGTCGAGGCGGAACTTAATAGTATGGGTTTTAGCCTTAGGCATATTCCTCAGTCATTCAATTACGCGACAATAGGCGGATTAATAGCAACAATGAGCTCAGGCCAGTACAGCACTTTATATGGCAATGTTGAGGATGCCATATTAAATCTGGAGGTGGTGCTACCCACGGGCGAGGTGATTTGGCTTAGGAGAAACACTGTTCCGCGGGCATCAACAGGGCCATCACTTAAGTACTTATTCGTTGGTTCTGAGGGCATGCTTGGTATTATTACAAAGGCTGTTCTGAGGATTGTTCCATTACCGAAATCCACAAGGTATGGTTCATTCACCTTTAACGCACTCAATGATGGTATTAAGGTGCTTAGGGAATTGATGATTAGGAGATTAGTACCTGCCGTGGCGAGGCTTTATGATGAGTATGAATCAAGCATAAGGTTTGGTATTGACAAGCCAACATTAATTATTAGTTTTGAGGGCTATTACGACAACATTATTGACGCAATGTGGAATGAGGCTAGGAGAGTTATTGAGGATTTTGGTGGTGAATATGTCGGCGAGGATTACTTCGAGAATTGGTTAAGTAGTAGGTTTAATGTTGAGGAGGAAATTGATAGGGTTAAGAAATTGGGGCTTTGGTTCGATACGATAGAGGTTGCAGGCACTTGGTCTAGGCTACCGCAAATATATGCCGGGTTTAGGGATGCTTTAATGAGGGTTGATGGAGTTGTTGCCATTATGGCCCACATATCCCACCTATACCTAAATGGTGCGTGCATATACTTCACAGTATTATTTAAACCAATCATAGAAACGTATTGGAAGCTCTGGGATGCAGCCATGAATGCGGTCCTAGTTAATGGCGGATCGATAAGTCATCACCACGGTATTGGTATGCTAAGATCGAAATGGATAGGCAAGGAGCTTGGTGATGCCGTGAAGATCGTGAAACTAATAAAGAATGCCCTGGATCCAAAGAGTGTCATGAATACGAAGAGCGGCATGTTCTTTCCCGATAATTTATAATAATAATGGGTATCGCTAATTTGAAATTCATTCGCTTAGCTTAAACATCAACCTCCAGGAAGCCGTCCTGTGTAACCCTAACCTTGTATGTTGGCAATGGAGCCTTAACATCGGCATATTCGCACTTAACCTCAGGCCTTACCTGTGGTTTCTCTATCATCTCGCCTGTCCTTACGTCATACTTAGCACCATGTGCTGGCAGGTTGCGACGTAACCATTTACGTCCGTGAGTAGGGCACAACCCATGTGTGCGCAGATGGCGAGCATTCCGTAGTACTCATCACCGTGCTTGACTATGAGTATTGGTTTGTTGTCGACCCATGTTATCACGGAGTTCCTCCTTTCAAAGACCTTAACAAGTATGGTTACTTTCTTCCACATACGGCGTTGTCGAATGTAATTTACATATAAGCTTTATTGCATTTATGATAATTCACTGATGGGTCGGTTGGTGTTCATCCCTTCCCGCCCATCCCTCATCATTGCTCAGGACCAACGCGCCTAATCACCACCATTTCAAATACACACATGTTTATAAGCCCTGCCACTAAACCTCTAACGAACTGTGGTATGGGCTGGGTTGACCTGCTGAGTGGGTTGGTTAGGGAGGGGTTATTCTCAAACCACAGGTCATTAATAGTACTAGTAGGCACAAATGATGAGAAATTAGCCAAGTACGCAGCAGATGCCTTAAGCGCATTCTCATCGCTCGTTAAAGACGCCCATGGGTTGTACATGTACCAGCCCGAGTACTCGGATGCCCAGAGGAGGATGGGTAAGTTTAAGGAGTTGATTGGTAATACGCCCATAAGTATCGATTATAGGCCGTATAAGGACACGGATGAGTTGCTCGGCGTCACCGTCGATTTTGCCGTGCTCGATTTAATGAATGATTTGAAGCCAAACGATGTTGGTAGGTTGGGTGGCATTGTTAGGGGTGGTGGTGTGTACATACTCATGATACCACCACTTGAGGGGTGGGTGAGGAGACTTACAAAGTTTCAACAGACCCTCCTCGTTCCACAATACGGTCCAGAACATGTTAGGCACTTCCTGAAGGTTAGGTTTTGGAATAAGGTAATTGGCATGGATAAGGCATTGATTATAGACGTTGATAAGGACGATATAGCCAAAGAGCCAAAGCTTGGTAATTCGGAGACTTGGAAGCCAAGGCCGATAACAATACCTGACAAGACCAGGTTCCCGAGACCCATATACGAGCTAGCTAAGACGCAGGACCAGGTTGAGGCCTTAAAGGCTATGGAGGCTTTAATGGATAGACCACCGAGGGGTAGGAGACTTAATGTTGTGCTTATAGCCGATAGGGGTAGGGGTAAGTCGGCAATCATAGGCCTAGCCCTGGCTGCCTTGGCCCATAGGTTGAGGAGGATTAAGGGTAGGGCTAGGTTTGCGGTTACGGCGATGAACCCAAGCAACGTGTCGACATTAATGGAGTTCCTCATCAGGGGGCTTAAGGCCTTGAATTATGATGTTGATGTTGAGCGTTGGGGCAATGATGTTGTTTCGGTTAGGGTTGGTGTTTCAATATTTGTCGATTACATTAGGCCTTATGACATGCTCGGTGAGGAGGGTAGGGATGTGGTTGTGGTTGATGAGGCTGCCATGATACCACTACCAGTGCTCTATGGAATTCACGAGAGGTTTAGCAGGGTTGTCTACGCATCCACAATACACGGCTACGAAGGCGCAGGTAGGGGTTTCAGCCTTAGATTCCTTAAGTACCTACACGAGGACAAGAGCACTAAGGTCATTGAGTACGAGCTTAAGGAACCAATTAGGTATGCGCCCAATGACCCGGTTGAGGAGTGGTTATTCGACACCTTACTCCTCGATGCAGAACCGGCTAAGTTGGTGGAGGAGGATTACGAACTCGTCAACAAGCGCGACTTGAAATACATAGTCCCAGACCTCGAGGATTTCTTCCTGGGCAATGAGGAAAGGCTTAGGCAATTCTTCGGTATATACGTCCAAGCCCATTATAGGAATGAACCGGATGACTTGGGTATGATGATGGATGCACCACACCACTTCGTGAGGGCCTTGGCCTTTGGTAATGGCAAGGTAGTTGTTTCTGTGGAGCTGGCTGAGGAAGGTGGTATAAGTGATGAGCTTATTGACTTGGTCGTTAGGGGCCTCAAGTTGCCTGGTAACATAATCCCTGATAGGTTAATTAAGTATTGGGGGCTCTCGGAATTCGCGAAGTTGAGGGGTTGGAGGATAATAAGGATTGCAACGCACCCGGAGCTTCAGGATAGGGGTCTCGGTACTGAGATGCTTAGGCATATTGAGGAGGAGGCTAGGGAGAAGGGTCTTGATTGGGTTGGGGTTGGCTTCGGCGTCAATGCCAAACTACTCAATTTCTGGATTAAGAATGGCTACATGCCAGTCCACATAAGCCCCGAGAGAAACCCAATAAGTGGTGAATACAGTGTACTACTTGTTAAACCGATAAATGAGAAGTCAAGGGATGTGGTGGTTTATGCAAACAAGGAGTTTAGGCTTAGGCTCCTCAATTCACTACAAGGTCCGTTCCACGACCTAGAGCCTGACGTTACCAGTATGCTGTTGACCGACTGGGGTGAGGCACTGGATGGTGAGTATAGCACCAGGTTAACCGAGGCCCAGGTTAGGCGTTTAATTGCCTATGCCTGGGGCCCGATGACTTATGAGAACACAGCCGATGCAATAACAGAGTTGGTCAAAACGTACTACCTAAGGCTGGGTGTTGATGATATACGATTACCACCACCCTACGAAGCAGCATTAATATGCAAGGTCTTACAGGCCAGACCATGGAGAGAGGCTGCGAGAGTCCTTAATATCAGGAAGTCAACATTGATGCTTTTGCTCAGGGAGATAGTTAAGATACTAATTCAATATTATGTAAAGTATACCGAAATACCTGAGTTCATGGTTAGCGTTACTAAATCACAAAAGAAGGGTGGAAACAGGTGAGGTTTAGCTTATAAAATGGCTTTTTCACTTATAAACCCATGGTTAGAAATGGTAAGAGGAGGATTGTGATCGAAGTCGATGAGCAACGATATGAGGCACTCAAGAGGCTTAAGGCTATGTATGGCTCAAGGAGTTGGGCTGATTTATTATTAAGATGTCTAGATAATGCGGCCTTAATTAGTACGATCATGGAGATACGCAACGATATTAAGGATTTGAACAAAGCAGTTGAGGAAACCCTGAGATTAATTAGAGAGGGGGAATAATTTAACGAAGATCTACAACTCCTCACCTAATTTTTATTTCTAATGCGCATTCACTTATTAATTAGATTTAGATCGTAATCTTAACAGTAATTTCGCAAGTAAAGAATAAATATAACCCAATTTAATGAGGATCTGAATGTTAGTGATTCTATTCAAATCGATTGAGGATGCCATTGATCAATTAGGCATCATTAGGGAACAATTAATTGAGTTAAGGAATAACTATGGCGAATTGATGAATAAATTAAAGGGCAACGCGAATATTGAGGGTAAATTGGCAAAGCTAGGCTTTCAACCAAGGCATCGCGTGATAACGATTCAAGCGATACCGCACACCATAAATATCCACATGTCCCCCCACTCAACCTGGCTGCTGAATAAGCTAGGCTCTGTAAGTGAGAGGATTGATTACGTGATTGGTGAGATTGATAAGGTTAGGAATTATTTAAATGGCGTTAAGGGTAATTCATCAGTAATAGTTATTATTGATTACACGAATAAGAAGACGCGATTGGTGTTCACACCATGAGCTCCAGTGTGGATGTAAACATAAGCATTGATGAGCTATATAGGAGGGTTTTAGAGAATAAGAGGAGACTTATTGGTTATGTTGAAAATCTACTTGCGGTGTACGATAAGGTAAATAGCGCAGATAATTTACCAGAGAATAGTGAGAGGATTGTTATCGATATACCGAACTCCTTCCCAATAATTCTGTATAAGTCACCATCAAGGAGGGCTTACCAAGAATTATTTTCTAAGGCATTGCTTTTCCTTAAGCTTGAGTACGCGATTTACGAGACACTTGAGAGTAGGTTGGGTAAACTTAAGGGGTATGACCTCAGGGCTATGGTTAGGTACTTCAGCGATGTTCCGACCACGATAGTCATAATGCTTTCTAACGAATAATTCAATTCCTCATTTTTCCACAGGAACCCGGCAATCGTGTATTAAGAGCTGAAAAGCATATATAACAGTAAATACAATAATAAATGCGATAGTGGTGAGCCTTGATAGTGCTAACAAATAACAGACTAAGGGATGTCGTCCTAGAGCTTGGTAATGAGATTAATGACACGCTTCAACTTATTAACGATATTCACGCGTACAATCCAGACAATGACCTAATGAATAGGTTACTTAAGGAATTGAGAAGCAAATCAACAGCCTCACTAACTAAGGGTAGTCCCCAAATCACAACCAAGGCTGGAGGTCTCGAGATTATCTACGCAGTAACAGCCAATGGTTATAGGGATGTAATGAAGGAAGCCATTAATTACTACACTAATGCATTGATGGCGATAAAGCAGGTTATGGAAATTATGGCAAAGCTTGGCGTGGATAATAATTACGTGGTGTTTATGGATGATTCAACAGTAGATGTTGTCGTTGGTTACTCAATGCAGGATTTACCAAGAAGCCCATTACTCCAAATACCGGACCTTAAGGAAAAAGTTGCAATAGAGAGTTTGTTGGGCAGTATTACTGGGTTAAGGGCTGATGAAATTGCCGGCCTAATTAACGCAATTGATAATGCAATTTTAACGATTAACAACAACTCATTGCATGCAGAATCAGCGATTAAATTAGACAGCATTGAGTACCCAAGCCCATTTAAGGAACTCGAGAGTAGGCTTGGTGGTGGATCATGATGGTCGAAATTAAAACCTTTAAATCAATAAATGACTTAATAAAATTCCTAAAGAATGAGCTAAGTAATGAGTATAGGTTCATGTACATGCTCAAACAGAATTGGCAAGAGGTATTTGGGATAGAGAACAATAATGTATCCCTGGCCAGCGAGATCTCTGAAAGGATAAAATTCCTTAGTGATGGTTCCGAAACCTTCTCCCTAAGCATTGTCTATAAGGCGGGTACGAACACAAGGAGTGATTTCGTAAATGATGTTGCTGGTTACGTACAGAGGAAATCAGCCATAATAAAGGCTGTGATAGATAGGCTGGAGTCGTTCGATGATAATACGAAGAATAAGCCTGTCACGGTATTACTTATTGATTCAGTACCTATGATGATGATAGTGCAATCCTAGGTTTCTTTATGAATTATTACAAACTTCCTTGGAATTCCATCTACGTAAATTACCAACACGGGCGAATCAACCATATATTGAGATATTTGATCCTTATCATGAACCAATCTCTCAACAATATTGTTAAACCTATCAACATAATCGCCCACTAACTGGGCGCTCGTCAATATATCCTGCGCTACATCCTCAGGGTTTGCATAAACCACAAGACTATCCTCGGCAATCTTGGATTTACCCTTCTTAAATGATGACTCCTCCCTTACGGTAAAGCCTAGATTTAGCGCCATCTTCTCATAATCCTTAAGCCTAGATAGAAACATGGCCTCCTTTTTCATGAGATCAGCACTATCCTTGATACTCAGGAAATTCCTCGAAATACCAAGTATTGCGTCTGTCCAACCGTCGTAATACTCCCCCCAAATCCCAAAGACCTTGTTTGTGGTGGCGCTTAGTTTGAGGGTCCCTATGGTTTCATTAATTATGTTATCGAGATGTTCAGGCTTTATTTCAGGTTTCTTTGCGGCCTTGGGCTTGGGTTTACTTACCCTCCTTTTCTTAACCGTAGTTAAATTACGCCTTAACCCTAAGAGCGAGCCTATGTCTATATTCATGTATTTGTTGGCGAATAATGATATACCGTAACCCAGGGCAAAACCGATTACTGGTAGTATTATATAGCGTACGTTTAGGTATTGATTAACGGTTATGTTGGATATCATGTATGGGATTAACATGAGTATTGTGTATATACCCAATAGGGGAATTATCACGGTTAACGGAGGCCTAAGCAACCCGAGCACCAACATGCCTATCATTATCGCGATTATGAGGATAGGTATCGGCAATAGCATGGATCATCACCCTAGCATTAGTGGTTGTGACAACAAAACCCTCTGTGGAACACCATCAATAAGTTCGAGCAGTACCAAGCCCGTGTAATTATCCTCACCAAGCCTGCTCTGCAGCTCTTCAAGTAATGCATTTATCATATCAATCCTGGAGTTGATCTCCGTTAGTACGTACTTGAACTCCGTTATCCTATCCCTACTGATAACTAAATCGCCATTCTTAATCTCCACAATATCCACGAGTATCCCAGCCTTCAATCCCTTCTCAAGTTGATTCTTTGCTATGCTTAACTTATCCAACTCCTCCCTCAAGTACTTAACTAATGAGTCAGTATCCTTAAACCTGAGTAGTAATCTCAATTTCGCCCACCTTACCCATTGCCTGACTTAACACCTTATCGGGGTTTGTATAGTAGGTTTGTACGTACGTGGAGACATCCTCAAAATTAAACACTCCATTCTCAACCATCCAACTAACAATCTTAGACCTAGTTTCTATCTCCATTAAAACCTCATCGACATCCTTACCCGTCATATCGCTTATCTGCCTAACCAATACACTGTTACTCACGTAGGATTCATGCGTATCATTCCTCGGGTTCCACTTAAACACGGTATTGAACCTGATCTTATCACCGTCCATGTAGACCTCGCCTATCTCCGTAACCCTCCTAGTCAACCTGCCGCCAATCTTAACCCTCTTGACCATGACGAATATGTTCATGGCAGGTATGTAGGCTGGTGGTATATTCATCGGCGGGCTCATCAACCTATTAACTGCAGCCTCAAAGGACTCCGCGTGCATTGTCGATATACCACTGTGCCCCGTATTCACCGCCTGGAACAGGACATACGCCTCCTCACCCCTAATCTCACCAACGATTAGGTAATCAGGCCTCATCCTCAGGGTGGCCTTAACTAAATCGAAGAGTGTTATTTCGTTTATCTTCTCAGAACCATAACTCTGCCTAGTAACCAACCTAACCCAGTTCTTATGGGGTAGGTTTATCTCGGGCACCTCCTCAACCGTTATTATCTTCATGTGGGGCCTTATGAATGTCGCCATGGCATTCAGAAAGCTCGTCTTACCTGCGCCCGTGACGCCAAGGACTAGGAATGACCTGCCATTATCAAGCATCGTCCAGAAGTAACCGGCTATTTCGGCACTTATGTTACCGAACTTAACCAGTTCGGTGAAGGTTAATGGGTTCTTCCTAAACCTCCTTATTGTGAATGTGGAACCACCAGGCGAGACCTCCCTCCTGTACGTAACTGCTATCCTTGAACCATCGGGTAGTTGGGCATCAACTATTGGTGTGGCGACTGAAACATGCCTACCTGACATGTGAATGAGCTTCACAACTAAGTCATCCAGTCCCTTGTCAGTCATGGGCACGATGTTTGTGGATATCGACTCATACCTCCTATGGAATACGTAGACGGGCCTACCTACGCCGTCACATGATATATCCTCTATGTTTTCATCCCTCATTAATGCATCTATTGGTCCATAACCAAGTAGGTCCCTGTCCATGTAGTAGAGGAATTTTGCGAATGAGGATGGCGACACATTCCTAAATAACTTCCTATACCTACCAACAATCCTCTTAAGCTCATTTAGTAGGTAGTTCTTGACATCACCAACCTTACTGAGCTCCTCTGGTGGTGGTAGCTCGAGCATCACTATTCTCCTTAACTCCTCATAGACCTGCCGCTCTACGGAATCAAGCTCTATCTCCTCAAGGACGTACATTATATCGCCCGTACTTTCGTCCTGAACTATCGAGGCGTAGGCGAACGGCTCATACAATGGGTATCTCTCCAGCTCCTTTAACTGCCCAACAACCTTAACTAATTGAAAGTCTAGGCTCATCTCAATTACACTAAAAATGCGCTCCCTAAAATACTTTCTGTTTCATAATTTCAGTAACTAATAACGAACAAAAACCTTTATATAAAAGTTCATCTTACACCCAATGATGACTACAAACAAGCAAATATTATTAATAGTACTATTCCTAGCGATAATATTTATATTATCCGCATTAAATATTTATGCAGGCAAAATGTATGGCCCAGCTCCTACACCGGTAATCTACAGAACCTATACAATAAGCATGAACCTGACAGACTCAAGACCAACAACCGCATTTCTAACAAGCATAGCCAGCACATACCCACTGCTCTATCGTGAGGATACCCTGGTATTCAACACAACACCTGTGTGGTTCGCCACCGCTAATCAGGAATTCACGATATACATAACCAACGCAACCCCAGTTAGTGCTAATCAGTCCATAATTCTCAAAGTCACGTCCACAGCCAACGATACAGGCGGCATAACCTGGCAACTGGAGGTACCGCTCTACCTAGTATTCCCACAACAAATCTATGCCCAGTGGTACGTGGTGATTACCGAAAACCTCGGTGGTAATAGTTACGTAGCGTTCGCATTCAGGACTGGATTGGAGGGCTTGGCCGATTTATTAAATAATTTAACGGAGATTGGGGGTTACCTAATGGCGGTAAATGGCGAACCCTACTACCTATGGAATTACTACTATGGTTATAACCCAACCACGGGAACAAGGTCGACATATTACGAGGTTGGTCTACCGGGCATAAGCATCTATTACACATGGGTTGGGCAGGGTATAAACGCAACATCCTGGCCAAGCCAGGGATTCTCCGAGGTACTTGAGGTGCTTAAGTACGGATTCTCTGAGTACGCAAACTCGACATTAATTAATGAACTTGAGTTAATACCCAACGAGACGGTTGGTGAGATCACCAATTATGGCTATACCGTACACCAAAGACCCAGGTTGGTGCCCTTTGGCCCATTGGCTTACACGTCACCCATACTCCTGCTACCCAATGGCACGATCATCAACCCCACATGCCTCCCTGGCACCTATTACATACTCACCGTGTATTACGTAACACAAAGCGACTATGAAATACCCATCTATGGAACCAAGAATTACCCACTAGGGCTTTACCTACTCAACGGCTCGCTCCTATTTGGCGGCTACCTACAGGCCTACGACTTCTACAATATGACCACAATACCAATAACACCAGTGCAATACCTAGCACCGACTTACCAATCAGAGGTCGTGGGGTATACACAATGTGTACTAACCATTTTCACCAACACATCCATAGACGGTGACGGGTCTATAATGAAGGGCGCTTTCAATGAGTCCCTAGTAATTCCTGCGCCTAATAATATACCAAAGCCCAGTGGTACGCTGATTAGAGACGATGGTCAGGTTAATGCGGAGATACTAATACGTGAAATAGTAATGTATATGGAATATCACCTATCAACGGCATTATACAGACTTAGATAAATTGTGCATAATCTAACTCGCTAAAGGTCAAAATTAAATAACTATTGCATTATTAAGGCTTAATCCATAACCCTCACGGCCTTCTTCCCAACCATCGATTCAAACCTTTCAAGTGCCTTCAGCAATAGGGTCCACACATCAATCCTAGCCCTAACACTCAATGCAGCCGCCGTGGCATGACCACCACCCTCACCGTTGAAGTATCGCGCCAATTCACTAAATAGGTCCGCCAGCGACAGCATGCCCTGAAGTCTCTTACTCGATCTACCAACCATCCTGACCTCCTCATCGTGCTCTGAAGCCACGAGGGCTAGATCGCAACCAGCCCTAAGCATTGTATCTGCTAGGGATGACTCGTAGGCATTGACATTGCTTAGGCATACTAATAATTCATCGACCCTATACACCCTCATCCTTAACAAACCCTTAACCCTAGCCATTCTTTCGGAGAACGTAACCTCCGCAATCATGGAACTCACTAGTTCCTGGTAGTTAATCCTGGAAATCCTGAGGAGCCAGGCCAGTGCCTCGAAGGTTAAATCCCTAGCCCTACTAAGTCTACCACTATCGCTGAGTATGCCGCCAATTAATAGTTTGACCGTTTCCATACTTGGCTCGATACCCACCTCCTTAAATAGCAATGCGGCAATTTCAGAGCAGCTTGTGGCCGATGGGTCTATTACGGCCAGGTCTGGCTTTATGTTGTGGATTTCGTGATGGTCGATTATCACCAACCGCTTACCCCTCACGAAATCCCTCAACTCATTTACCTGGGATAACGTGCTCACATCAACGAGCACGGCAATCGCACTCTCTGGATCGCATGACTCATTCTCTAGGTATTTAATGGAGTTCCTAGCTAAGAACGACTTAACGGATTGGGAAACACCCTCGGGTGTGACTAGGGTTACCGAAAGCCCTAGCTTCTCGAGTAATTCCTTAATGGCGACACCGCAGGCGTAGGCATCTAGGTCGGCGCTCCTATGTGTTATCACGCAAACTCTTTGCGTACTCCCTAGCAATTCTCTCAATTTCTCCAGGTTCTCTACCGTACAACTCACCCCTCTTGAACATGCCCATTAGGTAATCCGCTATTTTAAACCCGAACTCCACAGCCTCATTAACCACATTATCAAGCCCACTAAATAATGGGCTTGCTGATGCATCGATGCTAATCTCGATTATGTAGTTTGTGGGATCTGCAAGACTTACGTTTATCACTATATCCTCAAGGAGCCTCTCTGGCAATCTACGCCTTAAGTACTCATATACCTGCTCCGCAATGGCATTTATAATCTCACTAAGTAACTCATTTAGTTCTCCATCACTTATTACCCATCACCTAACCACCGCCCTTCACAGCCCCGGCGCCGCCCTGCAACCTAGCCAAAGCCTCATTAATCTGGTTCCTCAGGTCCTCGATCTGCTTCATCAACATGCTCTCCTGCCTCGACAAGGTCTTTATGTGAAGCTCAAGGAGTTCCCTCCTATCCTTAAGCTCCTGCAATGCTTGATCCTTCGTTACCAGAACCAGGAAGGATCCAACTATCTTGTACACCTTACCGTCAGTGGGCACCTTCTCAATCTCGGAAATAGCCCTCTCAACCTCCTTTAACTCGCTCTCGAACTGCTGCTTCCTAACCCTAACACTATTCAATTGGTCCTGTAACGCCTGAAGCTTCTCCAGGTCTGACTGTAATGAGGGTGGTAATGAACTCATCAATACACCAACAATTAAAGCCTTAATAAGCATTAATCCTCTATGGCAAAGGCAGTAAATCCATTAATCAACCTCGCCTAACCCGGCTGCCTTAAATATTAAATAAAGGGATTTGGTGACGCCATTAATCAAACTTCTGAGGCTCGTTATATCCCTCGCGCATGCCGTTATCACAACCGCATCACCAACAACATCCACAGAGACAAAACCTCTGCTAAACCTCATCTCCCTCTCAAGGGTCTTGAACGACTTAATAATGAGATCCTTATCAAAACCTTCCACGGTAAACACCGCCTTGAATCGGCACTCATCCAACCCTAATCACCCTAGGCTTTGCATAGGCAACATCGCTTATTTTCATGAATGGACCATAGGGACCAAGATCCTTGCCATTTAGTATCTGTAGTTCGTAAGAGTCCCCGGCCTTACGTATTACGAACAATGTATCGTACATGCCCCTGACACTATCGAAGTCCTGAACCCTAAGACTAGGCACACTTAATTGCTCACTGAGTACGTCAGCCACATCGAAGTACTCACCCAGTGAGATTACAATGGCACTACGGGATTTACCAACCTGCCTAACCCTAACCTGCATGTCTATCAACAACTTAACACCAAGTATTCTCACTACATATGGCAAGAACTCGATGAAACCCTCTCCAACCTTGATAAAACGCATTATGTGTGGGTTACCACCTCTGGAACTGAAGTAAATGATCCTAGTTGCACCCATGCTCAACACCTTACCCGCAAGATCAGTTATTGATAATCTACCCCTATTCACCTTAACGGCATTTGGTATGGCAGGTTCAAGCTCATTGAGGAACTGCCTCATCCTTATTCCACTGTTACGTGATGATGTTAGCACAATAAGGCCCATAATGAATTACATATTTACCTAAGCACTGGTTTTTACTCCCCGCTTAGCCGCCGCCTCCGTGGCGATTGTCTTACCCATTATAGTCTGCGGCACCCAGGCGCCACCAGCGAAGGTGTAGCCACACCTTGGGCATCTCCATATACCAAAGGCTATCCTCTCCATCCTAACCAGGGACTTGCACCTTGGGCATCTGTGCCTACCCCTCTGCTTAACCTCTATCTGAAGCACCTTCCTCCTCACACCCATGCCGTACCTAGCGCCAAAGCGTCCTGTTGGTCCCACGATCTTTGTGTGGCTGAACGGCACAATAACCGACATGACTTAAGCAGTTAAAAGTGTTTCTCCCTTCGATTATATTATCACGCCGCCCTGCCCCCTGGAGACGCTTGGTAATGGTTGTAACTCAATGTCTGAGTTCATGAAGACCCTAAAAACAAGCAATAACTTCTCCCTATCCCTACCCATCTCATCCCTATTCTTGTACATTTTTAGAACGGTACCACCTGAGTCGAGGACGACTCCTATGAAGCTTATGCCGCTCACCTTATTCACCAGGTCCTTCGATGTCCTAACCCTAATCAACGGCATCAGTGGTGAGTAGTGTATGGATAACTCCGCGTCATTACCCACAACCCTAATGAACACGGGTATCTCTGGTTTAACGCTTTGGGCTAGGGCTGGTGGTATTGATGCCATTAGGCCTATGAGGTTGTTCAGCATTAGCCTTAGGTAGTCCAGGGCATCGTCAACATTAGGTATTGAGAGCCTTATTTCTGAAACAAGCCCGAACCTAATGATTTCTGAGAGCATCGAACTAATCACTGACTGGTATTAATTAGCATTTCCGCTGTTTAGTGCCATAATGGGTAACTAAAAATTTAATAAGGTGATTGCTTTATAAACCAGAGCTCGTCTATGCATAGACTTAACGTCACCATAGAGTTCAAGAACGGTAATGAGAGGGATATTGAGATCGCCGTCAGTGACCTAGTTATATTTGTTTGGACCGGCAGAACCACAGACGTGATTAAGAAGGAGGTGGAGGAATTAAGTAGGATAGGCATTAGCGGCCCTAAGAACGTGCCGGAGATCTACGTCCTACAACCCTACCTAGTCACGACAAGCAACTACATCAGGAGGGTGAGTGACCTACATAGTGGTGAGGTTGAGTACGTATTGCTAATTAAGAATGAGGATGAGGTGTACGTAACGGTTGGTAGTGATCATACAGATAGGGAGGCAGAGAGGTGCAGCTTATTGGCGGGTAAGCACATGTACCCTAAGATAGTCGCCAGGAGGGCATGGGCCCTTAGGGAAATTGAGGATCATTGGGATGAGTTAATACTGAGGAGTTGGATACTTGAGAATGACACGAAGGTGCTTTATCAAGAAGGAACCACAAAGTTTCTACTAACTCCCGATAAACTCATCGACTTAATACGCGAGGTCGTACCTGACCTAAGGAATGTTGTTGTGTTCTCAGGCACAATACCAACAATAAAGGGTCAGATAAAGCCCTCAGGATACTTCGAAATGGAACTGCATGACCCAGTCTTAAATAGATCAATAGAGCATTACTACTGGATTGAGTGACCGTGACCTAGTGACGAGGCTTGCAAGGGCTGATCACTGATGAACTGGGCTAAGCCGACGTTTCGTTTTTCCCTCATTTCCATTTCTCTAACATCATCTCATTCATCAACGAACTCTTCATACAATTGCCTTCTATGCCCGCCCTTCAAGGCGGGGAAGTTCGTGGTGAGGTTGGATCGTTGTTTTTATTTCAGTCTTTCATAATTAGCGCTTATTGGTAATTCTATGGTTGATATTAAACTGGTGTTATCGCACCCACTGAAGATGTTCTTATCAATCTCCTTAACTAACTCGCTTAAATCGTTAAATTCATAAACGAAGATCGTGACGGTGTAATTATTAGCCGTTACTGAATTCAACTCCCTAATGTACCTATTGAAGTCTAAATCCTTGCATTTATAAACTAGGACCCTCAGGGCACCGCCAAAGCCAGCCCTCTTAATCGCCGCATTAAGCACGCTCTTAAACCTATCAAGTGAGTCATTACACACATCCGTAACTAACGTAATGCAATTCTTCCGAGCCCTTTTCACGAATGCCGTAAAGTACCCGGTGTTAATTAATATTTCCGTTTGTCCCTATCTAGCAGCCTCGTTTGGTAAACTAAGCATTAACTCAAACTCATTATATAACTTCCTAAACACACCAGTGCTAGGTACCTCATAACAATTAAGGACCACCCACGCATTAATCAAAGCCCTATACTCGAAACTTGTCCTTACATCTTCGAAGAACCTATCGATCAAGGGGAACCCAGTCTCCCTAAGGAACCTATACAACCTAGTTAAATCCTCATTAGTAGCCTCCTTACCACCAAACCTAATCTCCCTACCACTAACGTGCCTCTCACCACCGCCGGGCATCACGACCTTACCATACGCAGCCTTAACCCTCCAGGTGCTTGTGTCCGTACTGTCTATGCCCATGAGCTTGAGTATTGGGTTTATCACAGGTGATCCAAGGCCGAGTACGTGGATGCACACATCGACCTCCTGCCTAACCCTGAGTAAAAACTCGAGTGCTGATTTCCTCGAGTTCTTGGGCACCCCCCTGCTTATTAATACGTAGGGCACTAAACCACCTATGGCTATGCATGGTGGGTTATAATCTAGGTATTTGGTTAGGTACTTCATGATTATGTTTGTCCTCCAATGATAGTGAATTACAGGTAATACATTGTTAAAACGCCTCACTAGGTACTCGTAGTTCCTGAGGGATGCTTTAAGCTTGAGCTCGAGATCATGCTCAGAGTCCGTAGGGTTTGGTGGGTAGTCGAGATTTAGGAAGTACCTAACATCCCAGTACCTATCATAGGCAACGGCTAAATCCTCTATACTGGGCACTTTACCGTGTCTGAGGAATTGATAACCACCACTATCCATCCACACCTCTCCATCATACTGAAGCGCGTTCTTGACGACATGCCCACCAACCCCACTCCTAATTATGTCGAATGCGTTAACCATAACCGCAGGCACGCGGAAAAATAGCCAAGGCTTTGGTCTAGAGCGAATTGGGGTACCTAAGATTACTCTCACGATTACGGTATTGCGAGAGAGAACATTAAAAGTTTTACCGAACCCCCTACTTCACACTTATTATGTAACACCCCTAGTGGACCTCGGCGTTAACATCGGTGAAATACCACCATGCTCGGTAAGCCTATCCCTGACCTTTACGGGTAATGGCGTCAATGTCGCCACACCAGTGACTAAGGCATCATCCTCATTCAAAACCCTAATCTCCCACAAATCCTCATCCGACACAAACTCCACAACATTCCTCACGTACTTAAGATCCACGGGATTAATAATCCTCTTGAAAACCTGGGTCAGGCATTGACTAAGTACGTCAGGATGCACCTTAGACGGTCTTTGACTTATTATGCATAAACCAACACCGAACTTGCGACCCTCCCTGGCAATCTTTATCAGGGTTGACGTACTTAGCGCAGAGCCAACCGATGGAGCGAAATTATGCGCCTCCTCAACAACAATAAACACGGGCCTATCTCTCCTCCTTGCCGATAGCCTAAATATTTCATTAAGTATTAGCGAGACCAGGGCTTGTTGATCAACTAAATCCAGGCCGCTTAAATCTAGTACGTGAACTCCCGACTCCAGGAGCTCCCTAATGTCCAGTAACCTTATTGGTTCGTTCCCATAAAACTCCCCAGGCCTGATTATGAAGAAGGGCCTATTTTCAACGAGCATCCTGACCTTGGTTAATAACGTGGATAGGGCGAGCTCATTACCGTAACCCCTCACAATCCTCCCACCACTCCTCTCCAGGTCATTTAGGAACTCATCTAGACTTATTAACTCATCGCTCGTACCAACGTATTGCCAAGCCTCCTCAAGAATCCTCCTCTGGGCATCCGTAAGTCCATAATAATGATCGAGTAAGCCCTCGACAAGCCTGAGGGATAGAGACCTCGGGTTAATGCCGAACCTAACATACCTCCTACCCACACCAAACCTGGCCTTGAAATAATCATCAAAGCTTGTGGTATCAACCTTACCAGGCACGTAAACCCTAACTAGACCAGACACGAACTTCGCATCCTCAGAATCAACCCTGGGAACCTGCATAGCCGAGTACTCACCGTGTGGGTCTATCACGATTATTGGGAGCTCGGCCTTAATGGTTAATTCCTCAATGATTACACCGGCGAGCCAGGACTTACCACCACCTGTCGCTGCGAGTATTGCGCAGTGCTGCGAAACGAGCTTATTCGCATCTAACTCGGCTGGTATTGATGATGACCTGACATTACCAATAACCACCCTAACACCACCATCACCAAGCCTAAGCATTCTACCGAGCTCATCCTCAGTGGGCAGGTAAACGAAGTCCATTGGCTTAGGAGGCTTTAGGGGCTTAGCGAATCTCGCACCAACCCTATACCCAATGACCGAGGCCCTGGCTATGGTTGATTGGGCAATGTACTGTATGTCTATTCCGTAATCCCTAAACGTGTTTATGACATCCTCATTACCCAATTGGGCAATGACCCTATCGTCAACGAGGTAATTATGCCTAACAACCCTGGTAACCCTGGCAAGTATTGGCTCGCCAACTCCGGTCTCATGATTTTCAAGGGTCACGAATGAACCAACGTTTATCCTATCCTCCACATTATCGAATACCCTGAACCAAAAGGCTCTGGGGCTTTGGGCCCTAATTACAACACCAATCCTCACGCAATTAATGCATTGGATTGCTGATTTATTGCTATTAAACAAAATACGGACTCACTAATGCAGTTAAAATAAATGAATAGTGAATTGGCAATTACTTTACACAACTGCTGAAATAAAGTTTTTATTTCAGGGCTCGGTTACTGTTTGAATGTGACCGTCAAGGATTACATACTGTTAATGAAGCCAAGGGTCATTTGGCTGTTAGTACTAGCTGCCATAGCAGGTTATGTATTCGCCGCAGCACCTAGATTGAGCATTACCTACATCGTGGAATTAGCCATAGTGGGCTTGTTAAGCACGGGTGGTTCCGCAGCATTCAACATGTACTACGAGAGGGATATTGATGCACGGATGAGTAGGACTATGAGTAGACCAATACCGTCAGGTCGGATAAGCCCTAGCAATGCATTAATTGAGGCTTTGGCGTTATCGATTATTGGGTTCACCCTCTCGTACATATGGCTTGGCCTTTGGCCCACGGTCTTCGTGGTGCTTGGTTGGATCTTCTACGCAATAGTCTACACAGTACTCCTCAAATGCAGAAGTTGGTCAAATATCTTGATCGGTGGGTTGGCAGGTAATGCGGCATTATTGACGGGTTGGGTCTTGGCAAGGCCCCTCGACCTAGAGGCCCTACTACTCTCAATGGCCGTTTACCTGTGGATACCAGCCCACATATGGAGCCTAGTGATTAGGGAGAAGGATGACTACGCAAGAACCTGCATCAAAATGCTACCCCTGGAAATGCGTGAGGACAGGGCAATGTCCCTGGTAGCCCTCCTAAACATCGCCTCTAACATATACATGCTAATCCTCTACCTATACTTTTTCAGAAACATAATAGGCCTCGTAATACTACTAGCCACAGCCGCGTGGAGCGGTTACTATAGTATTAAAGCTATGATTAAGCCTAACAGGGATGCCTTCTGGAGCATGTTCAAGGCAAGCTCTCCAGTACTCACAGTATTCTTAATCCTAGGCATGGCACTATCAATCATAAAATAACCCATCCTCACGCATTCAACTTCAGAATCACCATGATACTAACGGCAAACCTCGCCCTTTAGGTTGGGGTTGCCCATTGTGTGGATGGGGTTATAAATCGAGTTGGTTATTTCTCTTTAGGATGTCCTCCCTCGGTGAATTCTTTCAAGGTGGGGAGCGGGGGCCGACTTCTCCCGCAATGCCGGGGGAGGGTGTTTATCCTGTTCGGCTAACGAATGTGAGGACCAATGTTGTTAGGTTGTTTCCTAATGGTGCTCAGGAGAGGAGGTTGAGGAGGTTGGCTGATGCGACAGCTAAGCTGTGGAATG
>Ga0209739_100211_pt1 | contig 25919 bp, 20 predicted proteins | sample JossMetagenome_2_FD_184729 | JGI IMG/M metagenome (GOLD analysis project Ga0209739, IMG submission 184729) | Hot spring sediment microbial communities from Joseph's Coat, Yellowstone National Park, USA - JC3_ASED (SPAdes) (version 3) | ecosystem: Environmental > Aquatic > Thermal springs > Hot...
ACTCGCCGACAACTCCTGCCTCAGCGTCAAGCCTGAGGAGGTCAAGCCCTACCTCGATCTCGCCCGGGGAGGGCTGCCTGGGAGGGGATGAGCCCTCGACGACCCTCAGCGTGTACCCTGGGCCCACCACCTTAAGCTCCGCCAAGGCCCTTCCTCCTCCACCTGAAGGAGCCGTCCAGCGACCTGACCTCCACGACCCTGTGGAGGGGGATCACAGTCTCCCCGTCCCTGAGCGTCATTGCCCAGTGGCTCACCGCCTCCACCTCTGAGGCCCTGAGCTCGACAAGCCTCGAGGAGCCGTCGGGGGCCCTCTCGACGTACACTATGACGTATCTCTCGGGGCTGCCCCCGTTGACTGCCCTCCTCACGGCCTCCTCTGCCTCGCCCCTCCTCCTCAAGTCGCTCGCTAAGCATAAGAGGGGGCCGAGGTAATTTGCGTGAGAGCGTGAAGGGCCTTGAGGGGCGACGACCCCTTCTGCAGGATAGCCAGGGGCGAGGGGAAGGCCTACGTGGCCTATGAGGACGAGGAGTTCATGGTGATCCTTGACAAGGCCCCTGTCAGCTTCGGCCACGCCCTCGTGATAACTAGGGAGCACTACGAGGCCATCCAGGACGTGCCGCCCCCGACCCTCGCCAGGGCCTGGCTGATAGCGAGCGCCGTGGCCAGGCACCTCAGGGTCAACAGGAAGGCGCCGGGCGTTAACGTGTTGACCAACAGCGGCTCCGCCGCGGGCCAGGTGGTCTTCCACTTCCACGTCCACGTCATACCGAGGTGGGAGGAGGCCTTCAGGCGCGGCGTAAGGCACGACCTAACTGAGGACGAGGCCCGGAGGGCGCTCGAGCTCTACTCAGGCGTCGAGGACGTCATCAAGGAGTACCTCTCAGGGCTCAGGTAGCGCTCAGCACTCAAGACCCTCCTCATCGCCTAGCTCGGCTACGCCGAGGTCCTCACCGCGCCAGGGATAAAGTCGGCCCCGGGAGTAATATGTTGGTGGGCCAGCTGACTTGCTTGGCAGAGCTACACTCCCACAGCAGGGCCAGCGACGGCAAGCCTACGCCTGAGGAGATAGTGGTTACCGCCGCCAAGCTGGGCCTCAGAGCCATAGCGGTCTCTGACCACAACACCTTCAGGGGCTCCGCCCTGGCCCTCAGGGCGGCCAGGGACCTGGAGCTTGACATATACCCGATACCGGCCAACGAGGTAAGGACCTCGAGGGGTGACGTGCTGGTCCTCTGCCCCTCTCTGCCCGACGAGGACCCGCCATGGGGCATAGACCCGCGCGAGCTGAGGAAGTGGTCTGACGAGAGGGGGTGCATAATGATAGCCGCCCACCCCTTCCACCTGGGCAGGAAGTCAGTGGGCCTCTACATGCTGAGGGACCACGAGGTCTTCGACGCGGTTGAGGTCTGGAACCCGAGGGGCATACCGCTGCTCAACTACCCGGCTGAGAGGTTCGCGAGGTCGAAGGGGATGCCCATGACGAGCGGGAGCGACGCCCACGTCCTCTCCGAGCTGGGCGAGGCGCCTACTGTAATCAACGCGGCCACCTGCCGCCCTGAGGACGTGATAGAGGCGATAAGGAGGGGCCGCTGCTCCCCGACCAGGGGCCTCATGAGGCTGAGCGCCCTGAGGGAGGCCATAGCCTGGAGCGTTGAGAGGAGGCTCAGGCCCTCAGGGCCATGGCTAGCCGCGCCCCTTAGCGACCTGAAGAGCGGGCTGTAGCTGGGCTCAGTAGGCCTCCTTCCTTATGTACTTCCTCTCCAGGTAGTCCACGAGGTCCTCGGCCGAGTACTCGCGGCCGAAGGCCCTCCTCAGGAGCTCCTTGGGGGCGAAGGCGCTGCCCCACCTGTGGACCTTGTCCCTTAGGTAGTCCTTGATGGCGCTAAAGTTCCTGGCCTCCACGAGCTCGCTCAGCCTCAGGCCGTGGGAGTTCATGTCCTTCAGCATCATCGAGGCCACTATGTTGCCAAGCGTGTAGGTTGGGAAGTAGCCAAGGGTGCCGTGGGCCCAGTGCACGTCCTGCAGCACGCCCTCCGCGTCGCTCCTGGGCCTGACCCCGAGGAGGGACTCCATCCTCTCATTCCATATCTCAGGCAGCTCCTGCACCTTGACCTCCCTGTTCAGCATCTGGACCTCCAGCTCGTACCTCAGGAGTATGTGGAAGTTGTACGTCACCTCGTCGGCCTCAGTCCTTATCAGGCTGGGCCTCACCTGGGCGAAGTACCTGTATAGGTCCTCGTCGCTGTAGGCCCTGGTGAAGCCGAGCTCCTTGTCCAGTATCGGCCTTATCACCCTCACGAAGGAGAGCGTCCTGCCAACAACGTTCTCCCAGAACCTGCTCTGTCCCTCGTGGACCCCGAGCGAGGCGCCCGTGCCGATCGGAGTCATGTCGAGCTCAGGGTCGACCTGGAGCTCGTAGGTCGCGTGGCCGAACTCGTGGACGACGCTGAAGAGGCTCCTCTTGAAGTCGAAGCCCTCGTACCTGGTCGTTATCCTTACGTCGTTAACCCCCATGTTTGTGGTGAACGGGTGGGGGGAGACGTCCAGCCTTGCCCTGTCAGTGGGGTAGCCTAGGAGGGAGAGGACTGCCTCGTTGACCCTCCTCATGGCCGCCTCCTCATACTTAGTCTCCTCAAGGGGGCTCGGCGAGGAGAAGTAGCCCTCTGAGGTGACCCTGTCGAGAACCCTCTTCATGGCAGGCTCGAGGACCGAGAAGACGTTCCTGACGTCCCTTGTCCTCAGCCCCTCCTCGTACAGGTCTAGGAGAGCGTCGTAGGGGTTCTCCTCGTAGCCCAGCTTCTCTGCCACCTGCCTGTTGAGCTCGACTATCTTCTCAAGGTAAGGCCTGAACATCTGGAAGTCAGACTTCTCCTTGGCCTCCCTCCAGGCTATGAAGGCCTCCTGGGACGTCTTGGTCAGCTCGTAGTTGAGGCTCGGCGGTATCTTCTTGAGGATCGTTATCTCACGGTTCAGGACCCTCACGACCCCCCTCTCGTACTCGTTCAGGCCCTCCTGCTTCGAGGCCCTCTCAACTAGGGAGACGAACTGGTCACTTGTAATCAGCTCCTGGTAGAGGGTCCTGAGCTCAGCCATGGCCGTGGCCCTCTCCATTACGCCCTGGGAGGGCATGTAGGTCTCCTCGTCCCAGCCCATGAGGCTCATGGCGTGCCCAAGGGACCAGACCCTCCTGTACCTCTCGAGGAGCTCCTTAATTACGGGGTTCTCGAACTTGGCCACTGAGGCCACCCGCCTGGAGGAGGGCCCTGTTAAATAAAACCGCTCTCCTAGCGTGGGATCAGGTTAACCGTTTTACGTGGCCTGGAGGGGGTCTGGCGGGGGAGGCGGTGTTCGAGGCCGAGTTCCCTCAGCTCAGGTCCATGACGTACCTTGACTGGGCAGCAGTTGGCGTGCCGCCCCTCAGGTCAATAGGGGCCGTAAGGGCTTACCTTGACGTGCTCGAGAGGGACCCCGCCTCCGCCGCAGCTGGGGCCGCCCAGGCGGCGGCCAAGCAGGAGGCGAGGGCAGCCCTGGCGCCAATACTGGGCTGTAGCCCGGACAGGATTGTTTTCACGGGGACCAGCACGACCTCAGCCATACAGGTGGCGGTTGACGCTGTCTCCCCCTCCAAGGGGGACAACGTGGTCATAGCTGACATGGACTTCCCGCTCTTCTACGTTGAGGCCAAGAGGCTGAGCTCGAGGGGGGTCGAGGTCAGGGTGGCCCAGAACGCTGACGGGGACTACGAGCTGGACCAGTTCTACGAGCTGATAGACAGGAGGACCAGGGCCGTCATGGTGAGCTCTGTGATGTGGATCAACGGGCTGAGGCTCGACGTGGCTGAGCTGGCCAAGGTGGCCCACGAGGCCGGGGCCTACGTAATAGTTGACGCTATACAGCAGGCCGGGGCCCTGAGGGTTGAGGCTGACAGGCTTGGCCTGGACTTCGTGGCCGTGGGCTCCCAGAAGTGGCTCATGGCGCCCTACGGCGTTGGGTCGCTGTGCGTAAGCAGGAGGGCCGTGGAGGAGCTCAGCCCTCCCAGGCCAGGCTACCTGAGCCTAGCCGTTAAGGACTGGGACGCCTTCTGGGCGGACCCCTCAAAGACACCTGCAGGGTGGACTCAGGTCGAGGAGGGGGCGATAAAGTTCGAGTACGGCGGAACCTTCCCTCCCCTTTCCCTGAGGGGGCTGGCGGCCAGCGCCTCGCTGATAAACGAGCTGGGGGTTGAGAGGGCCGAGGAGATGGTTCTGAGGCTGAGGAAGGCGCTGGTCGAGGAGCTGGAGGACCTACGCCTTGAGGTACTGTCGCCGCTGGAGGCCAGGAAGGCCAGCGGCATAGTCCTCTTCAGGGTACCCGGGGGCCTGAGGGACAACTACATGGCAGCTGTGAGGCTGAGGTCGAGGGGGGTCATGGTCTCGGCCAGGGGCGCTGCGGGCGTCTGGGGGGTAAGGGCCTCCGTGCACTTCCCTAACAGGGAGGAGGACGTAGAGGCTCTGGGGGAGGCGCTGAGGGGGCTAAGGGCCTAGGGGCCTAGGCAAGCCTTGTGCCGCATAGTAGCCATGTAAAGGCCCTCTTATGGGCTTTTTAAGTTATTAAGAGAGCGACTACAAGGACTTGAGGGGCGAATTGAGGCTGGGCAGCACCATATTACTTGTAAGGCCGGCTCGGCTTCATGACAGCACATATCTTCAGAACGCTCTGTTAGGCTGTCTTAGCTTAAAGTTTTACAGTGGTAGATGTTTTGGCCTAGCTTTGGCTCAAGCGTAATGTGAAGCCTGCACTCAAACCCCAGCTCCTTTAATGAGGCGAGGAGCTCCTCATTGCTGACGCCAGTGATGAAGGGGTGCGTCTCAAATATTATGTGCTCAAAGGCCCTCAGCCTCTCCCTCTCGGGGCCAAGTATAGCCTCGACCTCGCAGCCCTCGCAGTCCATCTTGAGCAGGTATGGGTCGTCAACCATCCTGAGGAGGTCGCTTAGGGTGACGCCAGGCACCCTGCAGGGGCCGCTACTCTTAAGCGTGGAGAATGAACCTGATGAGTACACGGCTTGGTCGCACGGGACGTCCACGGGCCTACCGCCGAGAGCGGCGTTAACGACCTTTACTTTATCAGCGGCGCCGCTCAGCCTCAAGTTCTCCTCTGCGCACTTGGCAACGTTGGGCAGGGGCTCAACGGCTATCACCTTCCTTGCCCCGTTGAGGACAAAGTAGAGGGCCGTGTCACCTACATTAGCCCCAACGTCAATCACGTCCCTGCCCCTGAGGCCAGAGAGCACCTCAGGGACCTCGTATTCGCCCTCTGCAAAAATCTCGATAAGGGAGACAATGTTTACACAACTAGGGTTGAAGGCTACGGGGACGCCGTTGACCTCTAGGCCTACCCTCTCCGGGCTCACGTCGATCGAGACCTTGTTGCCTGAGGCCTGAAGCCTGCACGCATAGGAGGCCAAAGAGAGGGCTGTCAGTAGCCAAAGGGGGCCCTCCTGAGGCTTAAGGAGGCGGCCGGTCTTAGCAAGGTCCTCAGGTAGCTTTGGCCAGCACTTAGAGGCATAGTATGTATTTATTGCTAAGGCCCCAAAGGTCGTCCTTTGTAACCTTACATCACCTATGTACTTCAGCCTGACGCTCAGCTCCCCCCTTTTAATTAAGTAGCCTAGAAGCGCTGTCAGCCAGCCCCTCTCTATGAGCCTCCTCACGGACAGCGCCATTAAGGCCTTCTCCTTAGCCTTAGCTAGGCTCAGCAACTCAGCTCAATATAAATTGATAACCTAAGATTTAAAAATCATGATGTCTGCACATTAACATTGTCTCGTAAGCTTCCTATTAGGATTCTTGCCTTCTCAGGCCTTCGCGGATACCGTTTGCGAGTTTGTTTATAAAGTCTCTCCCTTTAGGTGATGCGAGGAGAGGGCCGAAAAGGACCTTCCCATTACAAAGGCTACGTCAGCAAGGCTTTCATACACCTCTTTAACTTTGTAGCACCTTAAAGTCAGCTTAACGTCTGACAGGCTCGGCCTCAGCTCCAGGGGCAAAAACTCCAAGCTCTGGCTGTAATAAGAATTGTAGCCACCTCTTGTAAAACCTTTCGGCACACAGGTATATGTTGATGTCATCGTTAAGTAATCTATAGCCTATAAGTTTATAGCAATCATGATTTGAAGGAAATCCTTAGCCCGCTTTAGGTAAGCCTCGTTACCTTCTTCAGACGCAAACTCAGGACCCAGCTCCCTCCGTGCACCATGTAGAACGTCAGTCTTTCATCGGTGAAGTACATGAGACCGCTGACCTTTAATGAACAGGTAAATGTAAAGCTGTCGACGCTGATCGGAGCTCCCTAAGCAAGTGGACACTAACCTTAAGGGCGCTCCTTCTGACCCCCAGTGAGCTGCTGTTAAAGTCCGCCCAGCCCTTACCTAGGCTTCATCATTAAGTTTACATGCACCTTCTTAGTATTGAGACATGCTACTATACGTTATAGTCTTTGTCCTAATTAGGAAACCAATAGTGCTGTTTTTTTGTCAGCTGCGTCTCAAGCTTTTCGTAGATTAATATCTTTAAAGGACCCTGACACCTTGGCCCTGGAAGAGGCAGTGAGGGTAGCGCTGGCCCTTATCTCAACCGGAGTTGGCGGATCTGAGAAGCTATCCCTAGAGATGTACAGAGCCCTGAGAGACCTTGACTACGAAGTCGACCTCTACACGGCCTCCTTCAACGAGAGGGCCTGGGAGGTGTTAACCAGCGGCATGAACGGCATACCGAGGCCGATAGTACTCGGGGAGCCGCTTATAAGCAGATTCTTCAGCAGGCCTGTGCTACTCAGAAATCTTTTAGTGACGTCATATTTGGTTAGAAGGCTCAGGCTCCACTACGACTTAATTATTGAGACCTTCCTTGGCGTGCCCCTTAAGTGGGTTGATGTCACTTACGTGCACTTCCCGCTTGCCGGCCTTCTGAAGTTCTATTTGGAGCACCAGTACAGGTTGCGCCTCTATGAGAGGATCTACAACTCGCTAGTAGTCTGGATGGCCAGGGCGCTCTCAGACGACACTAAGCCCGTTATGACCAACAGCACCTGGACAGTCAAGTACATAAGGGAGGCATATGGTAATAAGAGGGTCTACGTTGTTCACCCCCCAGTTAACGTAGAGGAGCTCTCGTCAATAGGCGGCGACAGGGGCAGGATAGTTCTGACGGTGAGCAGGATGGACTGGGCTAAGAGGGTGACGGAGATCCCAGAGGTGGCTAAGCTTGTGCCTGAGGCCGAGTTCTACCTCGTAGGCGCAACAGGTCCGGCCTCAGGGCCTGTGATCAGGGAGCTGGAGAGGAGGGCCGAGGAACTGAGGAACTTCCGCTTTGAGCCTAGCGTGCCGAGGAGGAGAATACTGGAGCTTATGTCGCAGGCCTCAATATACCTTCACCCTCCCTTCGCCGAGCACTTTGGGATTGCAATCGCTGAGGCCGCAGCAGCTGGGCTTGTGCCCGTTGTGTATAGGGACGGGGGAGGGTGGACGGACATAGCTTCAAGGATTGACCAGGGCCTTGGGTACACGAGCGTTAAGGAGGCCGCTCATATCATTAGGTCTCTGCTTAACGATCCTGGGAGGCTAAAGGAGCTCTCGGCGAGGGCGAGGGAGGTTGCAAAGGGCTTCAGCTACGAGAACTTTAAGATAAGGCTTAATGAAGTAATTAGCTCCCTGAGCCCGGACCCTTCAGCTAAATAGCCGTAATCAGCCTGTGTGAGGTTACAGTTAATCGTAGCCCGTCTATGAGCTTTTACTGCGACCTCTGAGGATCTGGTATTGGAAGGCCGAGGAGGGACCAGGTCCTCGCCACGAGCCCTCTTAATCTGGCTGGCGTCGCCTCCATGAGGGCTATGTAGTCGTCTGCCCTTAGAACCCTAAGGACCCTTAGCGAGGCCACCATAGCTATGCCGCCAAGGGCTATGTAGAGGGGTAGAAGGACTAAGCTGAAGCCTGTGACAACCTCGGCTACGAGCGTGACCACGAACGTTATAATGGCCGCCGAGACGGTCTTAGCGTACCCCCTAATGTCAATCTTCAGGAGGCCCAGCGACCTGGCCTTTGGGGCGGCCACGCCAAGGAAGCCAAGAAGCCTCGCTAGGACATATGCGACTGCAGCGCCTGTAGCAAGCCATCGCGCAATCAACGGCGGGCTCAGAGCAGCTATGACGGCCGCAGACACTATGGCCTGAATGCCGAGGGTCTTCGTGGCCTTCCTGGCCTGGAGGGCCTGGGTTATAGGCAGGTCGTAGTTCATGGCGGCGTGGCCCACCATGAGGACGGCGAAGGCCTCCCAGTCGTGGATGAAGGCTGGACCGAGGAGGAGCCGTATCAGGGGCCTGCCAAGAGCAGCCAGGAGGAAGAAGGGAGGCACCGTGAGTACTGTGACGTACCTTATCGCGGCTGCAACAGCCTCCCCGCTCAGGGAGCCGCTCTCCTCGAACTTGACGAAGACAGGGTAGATAGCACCTGAAAGGGAGTTATAAACAATTGTCTGAAAAGTGACAGAGCCCAGCATTATAACTGAGTAGGAGCCCAGCTCAGCTAGGCCTATGTACTTCAGAACGAAGAGCTTGTCAATATTCTGAAATACTGTTGCCATGAAGTAACCTATAGCTATAGGGACGGCAATAGAGAGGGCCGGAATCAGGGGGGCCTTGTTCCTGCTACCTACTACAAAGTCCAACGACCAATAGGTTCCTAAGGCTGCTGAGGCGGCATCGCCAGCTACCCAGCCGGCTATCAGGCCTGCGGGGCCGAAGCCGGCAAAGAGGAGGGCAAGGCCCACGCCGTACCTAACGAATGCCCAGACGACCTGTGTAAGGCCCCACCTGCCGAACCTTGTGGAGGCCTGGAAGGCCACGTAGTAGACATAGTTGTAGTAAGTATACGCTACTAGGTCAAGGGCCGTGAGCCTTAGCAGCCAGGCGTAGCGAGTTGTGCCATAATATAGCTCTGAGAGAGGCGATGCGAGGGCCCAGATGGCCATGGCTATGGCGACGCTGGAGACGAGCACCATTGCAAGGCCCCTAATGTATAGCCCCCTCGCCTCCTCAAGCCTGCCAGTCTGGTAGTAGCCTATGACGTACCTGCCTATGCCAAATATGGGCCACGTGAGGAGCGGCAGGAGCAGCGCGAAGAGGGTACCAGCGGCTGCGTAAGCCCCAAGGCCCTTGAGGCTCAGGACTCTCACTATGATCAGGTAGAAGGCTGCCTGCAGGGCCAGGGTTACCACGTAGCCGCTGAACAGCTTCGTGGCGCCGGTGAAGACCCTGGCCCTGTATGACGTACAGCTACTCCCAGGCGATAGGCTATAGCGAGGATAAAAAGACTTGAGGATTAGACCAAGGCGAGGGCTTTACTTTGCTTCAGGGGCTGTTACTTCTTAGTTCGTGGCCAGGACTGCAAGAAGTCTACCTCTTAGCTTTAGGTCCTGCGAGCTCTTTAATTACTTCATTAAGCCTTATCTTAAAGTTCTCGTAGCTGAAGCCCTTTGCAACCTCCCTCGCCCTCGCCGAGAGCTCCTTTAGCCTCCCAGGATCGTTAAGCAGAGACCTAATGATATGAGCGGCCTCCTTAACGCTCGTGTACCCAAGGCCCTGGTCAATCCTTGAAGCTATGTCCGTCCACCCTCCCCCGTCCCTATACACAACGGGCACAAGCCCAGCTGCTGCGGCCTCAGCGATTGCAATCCCAAAGTGCTCGGCGAAGGGAGGGTGAAGGTATATTGAGGCCTGCGACATAAGCTCCAGTATTCTCCTCCTCGGCACGCTAGGCTCAAAGCGGAAGTTCCTCAGTTCCTCGGCCCTCCTCTCCAGCTCCCTGATCACAGGCCCTGAGGCCGGACCTGTTGCGCCTACGAGGTAGAACTCGGCCTCAGGCACAAGCTTAGCCACCTCTGGGATCTCCGTCACCCTCTTAGCCCAGTCCATCCTGCTCACCGTCAGAACTATCCTGCCCCTGTCGCCGCCTATTGACGAGAGCTCCTCTACGTTAACTGGGGGGTGAACAACGTAGACCCTCTTATTACCATATGCCTCCCTTATGTACTTGACTGTCCAGGTGCTGTTGGTCATAACGGGCTTAGTTCTATCAGCGATTAACCTTGCCCACCAAGCTATCAATGAGTTATAGGCCCTTTCACGCAAACTTAGCTTAAGGCGCTCTATATAGAGATAATACCTTGGGAACTCCACGGGCGGGAAGTGCACGTAGGTGGCGTCAGCCCATTTGAGCGGTACGTTGCACTCAGTCTCAATGATTAAGTCATAGCTATGTCTAAGCTTTTTAGCATGCTTTCCCAGATATGGTGCCGTCAGGAGTATCCTAAGCTGCAGCGCTCTGTTGAAGAGCCTGTCCATCAGCTCTATCGGCGGCTCCCTGAGAACAGTTGGCCTCGGGACGCCCTTCATGCCGCTCGTCAGCACCTCCCAGGCCCTGTCATCAAGGTGGGCCGCGTAGAGGTCGACCTCGTGGCCCAGGTCCTTAAGGGCCCTGTACATCTCCAGGGCCAGCCTCTCCCCTCCGCCGGCCTCCTCGAAGAGCGGGTAGACTAACGCTATCCTCACGAACCTCCCCAACGACAAGGGGGCCTTAGGCTATTATAAAGTGAAGTGCCAGCAAGGGCTTTCGCACAAAGGTTATTAGGTCTTAACTAAAGCCGTCAAAAACGCTCTTACTATGCCTTTAACATTACCTAGAAGTCCTCATAAGGTCTCTAATGCCCTGCTTTGCTAAAAGTTGTTTGCTTAATTCACAATAACGATAGTCCCGCTACTGAGTGCTTGTAGCTAAGGCGGACAAGATACTATGTCAGGCTGCGTGTAAATTATCCTGGCATAGGCGTGCTCTATGACCTCGGGCCCGTAGGGCCTCAGCCTCCGTAGGAACTCCTCAAATATGCTGCGCCAGTCCCTCACGAAGTATATGTCCTGGATTATGTACTTGCCCTCAGAGCTTACGTCCTCTATTTTGCCCATGTTCCTCAGCTCCTGCAGGTAAACGAGCTCCACGTTCGAGAGGCCCTTGGAGACCCTGTCCCCGATCAGGCTCGAAAGGGGGCCTAAGAGGAAGGCCCCGCCTATCATCAGGGGGTCGCCTCCCCTGACCACTTGCGCTACCTCTGAGGGGGACAGGGCCCAGCCCCTCAGCCTGTGGACCTCGTTCTTGAGCTGCCTAAAGATGAAGTGGAGGAGGCCCTTCGTGTAGCGTCGCTCACCCCAGTAGCCCCTCACCGCGTAAGGCCTTGGAGCGTTGCAGGCGACCCTGACCGGATAGTAGAGGGACTTGCAGAAAGTGAAGGCCCGAGCCCAGAATGGGTAGTCCTCGCCGAAGTTGAGGTCTGGGAAGCCGCCCGTTAAGCTATAGCACCTCCTGGAGGCTATGTAAACGCCCGAGTAGGCTAGCGAGAACCCAACCCCTCTTTTAATGACCGTTGACAAGAAGTTGTAGAGAAGCCCCCTGTTGGCGTAGGCGTCGGCGTCGTAGAAGAGGAGGTAGTCGCCCCTGCTCATTGAGGCGGCCACATGCCTTCCCAGGCCTCTCGTGCACTTCATGACCTTTACCCTGGCGCCGAACTCTTTAAGAACCTCTACCGTGTCATCGCTTGACTCGTTGTCTGTGGCAACGATCTCGTAGTCGCCCCCAAGCTCACTAAGGACTGACGTTAAGCCCTCTAAGGCCTTCCTTATAGTCCTCCCCGCGTTGTATGTTGTCATGATGACTGATATCACTGTTAGGTCCCGCCTACATCGTTGGTTAGGAAACGCCTAGCCGGATATTTATAATGACTGTTAGCATAGTGAGCTCTAAGCTATGGTAGAATCTTGGCTTGACTTCAAGAATCTAGAAGGTTTACATTTAATGCAGTCTTTCCATAAGTCACCGCCTAGGCCGCTCACGCAGCTTTTAACTGAAAACGGGCTAGGGGCTTACGCCTTACTGGCGGAGGCCAAAACTCTAGAGTAGCCTAACCTCAGGTCCTGGCTACAGGTTGGAGCTTTACACGGACTATAGTGAAAGCTACTTACGGCCTAGTAGGCCATTTATGCAATCGAAACGAAATTTAAAGCTGCCCATGGTCTGGCCTCGGCCGGCCTCAGGGCTGACCGCGGCTGGTGGGCTCAGAGCTCAGTGCGCACGAGGGCCTCTGCCAGGAGATCTTCGTCGAAGCCCTCCTTCTCCTTCAGCACATTGGCGATCTCTATGAAAAGCCTCCGCGCCTTGGGGATCACGTAGGCCATGAGGGAGTCCCTTGCCTCCTTGGGCAGAGCTGGCGAGCCCTTCTCATAGCCCTTGGCCAGCTGCCAAAGTTCCAGGATGAGCTTCAGGGACTTAAGCAGCAGGGGCCTGTAGGCGTTAGGGCACTTGCTAAGCTCCTCAAGGCACTGTCGCTCCCTTTCCTTGAGCAGCCTCTCGCAGCCACTTTGCTCTCTCACCCCTCTCGGACCTCTGCACCTCATAGAGCTCGGTTGCCATGACTTCAAGGTCCCTTGAGACCCTCTTCCACCTCCCTCCTGGCCCCCTCATCTTGAAGCCCTTTCTGTCCCTCGTGAGCCTCCAGCCCTCCTGAACACGCCTCCTCAGCTCCTCAATGCTCTGTACTACCATGAGCCCTCCGTCGGTAGGAAGTCCGAAGGCTATAACGTGCTGGGTTCGCGGAGACACCGAAGAGGTGTCTCTCTCAAGTGTCTCAGCCTTGGCCAAGGGACACGCCCAGGAGCGCGGGGCGGCAGGCCGCATCATTATGTAGTACAGCCTGCAGCCTAAGGTAACGGCAGAGGGCTATGGGCTATGCACTAAGAAGGGCTGGGACGCAGACCTAGACTTCCTGGAGACGTACCAGAGGACGCTCACACTCATGAAGACCATGGTGCTCCCTGAGGGGCTGAGGGAGGGGAGGCGGCTACTTCAGGCTGCCTGCGCCAGGGCCCTTAGCCCTCAGGAGCCTAAAGCAGACAGTCAAGACGTACTGTAGGAGGACGTATGAGTTCAACACCTACAGCCTCAGGTACGCCTTCATCACGCACCTGCTGAGGCTCAGCCACTCGCCCTCAATCGTTGTCAAGATTATGAGCCACAGGTCCCTTGACCACATCCTTAACTACACCGAGGTGAAGGTAGCTGAGGAGGTTCTCGCTGGCCTCAGGAGGGCCTGAAGCGGTAGAGCACTTGACCACTTTCCCCCAAACCTTCTGGGGAAAAGAGGTCAAGCACTTTTCCCAAAACCTTCTGGGGAAAAGTGGTTAGGGACCGTACGGCCTGGGGAGAAGCTGCTGACGCTAGCCCCTAGGCCCTCCATGAACTTTCAGGTTTTGTGTTTTATCTCATAATTCTTTTCCTTTTTTCAATGTGTCCCTTAGGACTTGTGCATGTGTGTCCTAATATTTAATTATTTAATTTTAGATATACGGATCTATGCTTGTGTGTCCCCAGGGCCAAATGGGCGCATTGGAGGCGCGTCCCCCAGGTTTGTCCCAGGGACAACGGCGCGCCCTGAGCACCTGGCCCAGGTTGAGCGCGGGTCCCCAAGATGCGTCCCAGGGACGCAGGCTTCAGGCCCCTGTACGCTGGGTGAGGCTGCAAGCTGGGCCATACTATGACGCAGGGCCCAGCTGCGCTTGGCCTGGCCAGGCACGGGGACAGCCTCCCGTCAGCCCTCAGCGTTTTTCCACACAAGGTTACGTGAAAAGGGTAGCGGTAATGGGAGGAGGCCTCATGACCGCTCAGGACCACGTCCTGACCCGGTCTCCAGCCACTGCTTGCCCCCTCAGGCCGTAAGGGCCTGACAGTCCTTGTGACCTGCCCCTCCTGTAAGGCCATGCAGCTACCAGGAGTGCCTGCGAACACTTGACTAGACGCTTAGGTGTCTCGAGACACCGTCATCGGTGTCTGCAAGGCGCTCAACGGCACTGGCTCAATCGGAGTAGATATTACAGCGAACACCGACACGTTCGCGCAGACCGCCTAGGGCCTGCCCCTCCTACCCTGCGTGCTCCTTAACCTCTCCGCCAGCCTGAGAGCTCAGCACGGCCCTGCTGGGCCGACGGCATGGGCCAGGGTTGCAAGAAGCGGGCATGAAGGGCCTGCAGGCTTAGATGACAGCTGTTAGCGCCATTCAAGGTCACAGGTCATGAGGCCAGGGCCCTTTCAGGGCTCGACGAGCTCTTAGAGCCCTGACAATTAAGTGCGATAATAGGTTAAATCCCTCAGGCCGCAAGTGAGACGAGGCCATAACCAGTCATGAAGGTCAAGGAAAAGCAACTGAGGCTTATAGGGGCCGCGCTGTTCGCCCAGTTCTACGTTGTCTGGACCCTCGGCTTCGCCAACTACGTGCCTCAGCTCTACAACCTCGATGTACTGCGGGCGTCAGCGATACTGTTAGTGATAGGCCTGCTCATGATGCTCAGCGGCTACATAAAGGACGTGGCAAGTCGCGCGGCCGCGGACAAGTACTTCAGGATCCTCATGATAATTTACGCCGCAACCGTGTACTACATAACTTACAGCGCCGTGATGACTTACTATCAACTGAGCATCTGGACAAGCCTTGACACTGCGACCTACATGCAGTCCTTTGCGTCTGCAACGCTGTACCACAGGCTCTTCGACAGCTTCGCAGTACCAACGTCGTTCTTCTACAACCACGCCTCGCCTATACTCTTTCTAGTATACCCCCTTTACCTCACATACCCAGGGATACCCACACTTATGACGATACAGACGGCGTTGGCGACATTGCCAACAATACCGCTTTACAAGCTCGGGCTGAGGCTCTTCAGCGACAGGAGGTACGCCCTGCTCACAGCTTTGGCGTACCTCCTGTTCCCGTGGATTACAACTTACTTGACTCAGCCCTTTGAGGTTGTGATACTCACGGCGCCCTTCTTCGCGCTCGCCCTCTACAGCCTCTACATGGGGAACAGGCTCGGCTACTGGCTCTCCCTGACGCTGATGATGACAACTATAGAGTTCTCGCCTATACTGGGGTTCTTCATAGGGCTTTACGTACTGGCAACAAGGTTTGACTGGCTTAAGGCCAAGGGGAGGGTCACTCTGGGCCTTGAGACCCTTGCCTACTCGCTCGCCTGGCTCTTCGGGGACTTCCTGTTGGTCTACTACTTCAGCCGCGGGGCCATAAACATATTCCAGAACGTCGAGGGCTCAGCGCTCTCCGGCCCACTGATATCGATAACGGACTCCATAGGCAATGCCATCTTCCACTTCACTACTCACACAAGCTCCAGCCCCTCGCCAAGCCATAACGTTGCGCCCAGCCTGTCCAGCGTCCTTGAGTTCCTGGCAAATAGCGTCAAGACAGGCCTTCACACGAAGATTCAGAGCACGGTCTTCCTCATGATGCCAACCCTCTTCCTGAACCTCGTGGAGCCCCAGAACCTCCTGCTGCTGCCGTGGCTCTACGCTATGTGGCAGACCCCATGGGGCATTTACTATGTTATCTGGGTCTACTACACGGCCCTCGTGGCGCCTGCCGTCATAGTGCCCGCCCTATGGGCCCTGAGGAAGTTCAGGCCGCGCATCAGGAGGGCGCTGCTTGTTGTGGTCTTCATCGCTGTGACCATCTCAACGCTGCTCCTCAACAGTCTATCGCCCCTGTCAGCCCTTTACTTCCATGAGCCCTTGCCGAACCCCCTGCAGCCAGCGACAACGCCATACAACCTGGCACTCATCCAGCTGAACGACTACGTGCCGCCCAACGCCTCCGTCTCGGTGCCGGCAACGGCCGTGCCCTGGTTCTCGACAACGAGGTACGGCTGGAATGAGCACGGGGTGCCTTTCTTCGGGCCGAACAACTACACTAAATACGAGGTGTACTCGTCATTTGTGCCAACCGGGTACTCATACGGCCCAAACTTCAACAATTACCTGCCCTACGTTTTCAATGACGGCGCTTGGCTGCTCATAGGACCCTTCCAGAGGCCTTACGGCTTCAACTACACGACGACAGTAACGCTACTCCCCCTGACGCCCGGCCAGCACCAGCACAGCATAACTACGATGCCGGGCGGGCCCTTGACAGTAAACCTAAGCATCAGTTATGTGCCACTGCAGACCATAGAGTATCTCATCAGCAATTTGTCACGGCTGCTCCAGCAGCCCCAGGGCCTTGCGTGCGGTACCGTGCCAGGGTACTTTGCAGTATCAAATTCCAATGACTATATAGTACAGCCAATAACCATCAACGAGACGACGACGATAGAGGCCCTCACGATATTTGGGTCAGGGGCAAGCAACCTGGTGAGCGGTCAGGTAGTGATATCAAGGTCGCCTGTGCCAACGAACAGAAGCAGCTACCTGTGGAGCACTAGCTTTGGGGAGCCCTGGTGGTGTGAGCCTCACTCGTGGGCGACGCCAATAACCGTAGAGCCCAATCTTACACTTAAGCCAGGCACTTACTACATTATAGTTAACATGCCCACTAACCCGTGGCAAGTGGTCTGCACATACATACCTGGGGCGCCTAAGGCTCTGCTCTACAACGGCACGGGGCTACGGCAGCTCAACTGCACCATGAACCTGATAGCTGTGACCAACAGGCCGGCGGAGGTCGCCAACGCTAACGCGAGCGTCTCAATATCGTTAATTATACAGAACAGCACTGCCGTAGCCCTGAACAAGACGGTGACGTTAGTTGCTCAGAGACCCCTTAAGCTCCCGCTGACCTACTGGGCCAACCTCACGGGCAGCTCCTACCAGGAGGCCCTCGTGGTTACCGTTAACCAGAGCTCGAGCCTGCCCTCACCTGGCGAGCTCTCGGTTACTATAAGCGATTACATGCCCGCCGACAGCCCGCCTATACCGCTCATAAAGCTCCACGGCCTCAACTACACGGCCACAGAGGCGCTGTCACCCATAACGCCGGGCTCCCACCAGTACTCGCTGGCCCTCCTGCCTGAGGGGCCGGTTAAGGTCAGCATGGGCGTCAGTTATGTGCCGCTGCAGACCATAGAGTACGTCACCAGTGACCTGCCTCAGGTGCTCCAGCAGCCCCAGGGCCTTGCGTGCGGTACCGTGCCAGGCTACTTCGCCCTCCTGAACGGCTCGGAGTACCTGGTGCAGCCGGTCACAGTCAATGAGACCGCCACGATAGAGAGCCTTGTCGTCTTCGGCTCAGGTCCTAGCAACCTGGTGAGCGGTCAGGTAGTGATATCAAGGTCGCCTGTGCCAACGAACAGAAGCGGCTACCTGTGGAGCACTAGCTTTGGGGAGCCCTGGTGGTGTGAGCCTCACTCGTGGGCGACGCCAATAGTCACCAGCCCTAAGGCGAAGCTGGAGCCGGGCACTTATTACGTAATCCTTCACATGCCCACTAACCCGTGGCAAGTGGTCTGCACATACATACCTGGGGCGCCTAAGGCCCTGGTTTACAACAGCTCTACTCTCGTAAAGCAGCTCAACTGCACCATGAACCTGATAATGGTCACCAACAGGCCAGCCAGCTCAACCAACGTGAGCTCGAACGTAACGGTGTCGCTGCTTGGCAGGACTGTAACTATAAGCCCCCAGAGGCCAGCGCAGAAGGCCCTGACCTTTGAGGCCAATGTAACGCAGAGGGCGGCCTGGGAGACCCTTGTTGTGAATGCGAGCGAGGCGATTCCTGGCAACCTGACGATAAGGGTGAACACCTACGTGCCGGGCGAGTACCCGCCCATAAGGGTGCCATGGTACCTGGTACCAGCCTACGGCAACATGCCCACCTACGCCCTGTTCGCCCTAGCAATAGCCTTCCTGGCGGCCCGCGAGAGGGGGCCTGAACAGGATAAGCGGCGCAGAGGGTAAGTCCTAAGGGCCTATGAAAGCCAAACCTCAGTCCTTCAGGCCCTACTATGAGCTGACGCCTAATTACAAGGCCTAGCTAAGGCCTACATCACGCATAAAGTTGGCCAGCTCTAGTAGCGCCTCTGCGAGGGTCCCTGTTGAGGGTTGCGCTGATCCACAACCACAGCCTGACGTACCCGGGCGGCGGGGAGAAGTTCATAGCGAGGCTGGCCAACGGCCTGTCAAGGCGCGGGCTAACGGTATCGGTCTACTCCCTGCCGCTGGAGCGTCAGGCTAACGTTGACGTGAGGGGCCTCCTCGACCCAGGCGTTAAGTACGAGGAGGGCCTCACGCCTGACATTAACGCTGACGTCGCCTACGTGACCTACTTCCCCCTAGTCACGCTCGCCCTCCTGAGGGTAAGGGCGCCGAAGGTCGCTGGGATCCACTCGCACTTCCTCCTGCCCGAGGCCCAGGACCCCGAGCTCTTCAGGGGAGGCCCGGTAGCCCTCCTCAGGAGGCTGGGCCCGTGGGCCACGTACACCTACTACCTCCGCGGGCTCATGAACTTTGAGCTGAGGCGCTTTGAGGCGGTTCACGCCTACCCTCACCTTGTCAGCTTCATAAGGCACAGGAGGCCCTACGCGATACTCCCGTTCCTTGACGTCAGCCGCTGGAGGCCCACAAGGGACAAGGACGAGGAGTTCAAGGTCCTTTTCGTGGGCAGGAGGATCTATGAGAAGGGCTTTGACGTCTTCACGGCCGTGGCAAGGGGGTCCAGGAGGCTCTGCCTCAAGGCCAGGTTCCTGGCAACTGGCGGCAGGGAGGGCGAGGTGATAGACGGCGTTGAGAGCCTCGGCTTCGTCCCCGAGGACGAGCTTGTTGACCTCTACTCATCGGCCCACGCCGTCATCTATCCGACGAGGGCTGACAACTTTGGCCTTGTCATCCTTGAGGCCCTGGCAAGCGGCACGCCCGTGATAGCCTCAGACATCCCCTCCCACAGGCTCCCAGGCCTCCCCCTCCTCCTGGCGAGGGGCGTCGACGGCGCGCTGAGGCAGCTCGTTGACCTCTACAACATGTTCTACAATGACAGGGAGAGGTACCTTGAGCTCTGCAGGAGGGGCAGGGAGGCCGTAGTGAGGAACTACAGCGAGGATGTCGTGGTCCCCCAGTACGTCAGGATGTTCAAGGAGGTCGCTGGCCTTAGCCCTTAACCCCCTTCAGGACATCAAGCCACCTGTCAGCTATCACCTTGGCGTCGAACTGCTCAGCCCTCTCCCTGCTCCTCGCCCTCATGTCGCTCGGGTACCCCTCCCTCCATATCCTGACAGCCATGTCGACAAGCGACCCCTCGTCCTTAGCCAGCCAGCCAGTGACCCCGTGGATCACCGTCTCCCCGGGTCCCTGGGCGGCGTAGGTGAGTACCGGGGTGCCGCAGGCCATTGACTCAACTGGCACGTAGCCGAAGGGCTCGTGAGTGAACGGGAACAGGGTGAAGAGGGCGTTCGAGTAGAGCTCCACAAGCTCCTCGTCGCTCACGCGTCCAAGGAGCTCTATGTTGGGGTGCCCCCTTATGTAGTCAGGCACGTGGGAGATCTTTGAGCCGAAGGCCCTTATTTTGACCCCTGAGTCAGCCACCCTCCTTATTGCCGAGAACTCCGTCTCCTTGCCTATGTAGGTCAGCACGTAGTCCCCCGACGGCCTTGATGTGATTGGCCTGAAGAAGCCCGTGTCGAGGGGAGGGTGTATCACGCCGTCAACCCTTATCCCCCAGGCCTCGTACATTGACCTGGTGAAGGAGCTGTTAGCTATGAACAGCCTTGAGGCCCTCCTCAGCCCCCTGTTGAACCTCCTGTCGTGAAGTATGAAGAGCCTCCTGAAGGTCCTGTATATGGCCCTGTAGAGGGGCCTCATCTCCGGGTACATGTCGTCAAGGGCCCTCGTTATGGGCCCCTGGGCGTAGTAGATATCAGCGTTAACAAGGAAGGCCTGGGAGAAGTTCATCACGAGGGCGTCGTCGTTGTCGACGTTGAACCTCATGCTCCTGAGCCACGCCTCAAGGGTCCTCAGCGAACCCCTGAGGAAGTACCTCCTGTCGAAGCTGACGGCCTTAAAGCCCGCTGACCTTATCTCCTCAGCCGTCTCAGAGGAAGGGGTCACGAAGGTCACGTTATAGGACCCCCTGAGCTCCCTTGCGAGGAGGTAGGCAGGCCTGAGGGGGCCGTGAAGGCCCTCAATGGGGTCGACGAACATCACCAGGTCCACGGTCTCACCTTGGCGGGCGCCACGGCAGGCCTTCGGGGCCTCGTGGTTGAGTTCAAGGCGGGGCGCGAGTTCGAGGCGGAGCCGAAATTTAACCTTAAACCGTCCGACCCTCCTTTAAGCGATTACACGTCAGCCAGTGAGCAAGTGACCTCATGGCTTCCTAGGTAGCGATCAACTGGTCTGTAGGTTTCTCAAGGCCTGCACGAGGAGTGACGAGCTGGGGCAACGTAACGACGGTTAACGGGCCAGCCCGCTGGCCACGTCCCTGACCACCTTGGTGAGCTCCTGTATACCCCTGCTCACCTGTCATGGAGTCTTGAGGGCAGGCGCCAGGCCCTCCCATCGCCCTCAAGGAGCGAGGCCAAGGCCAGGGCTAACAGCACGTAGACGGGCGCGTTGCCATAAGCTGGTACCAGGTACCATGGCACCCTTATGGGCGGGTACTCGCCCGGCACGTACGTGTTCACCCTTATCGTCAGGTTGCCCGGCACTACGACGCTTGAGTTAACCGTGAGGGTCTCCCAGGCCGCCCTCTGCGTCACGTTGACCTCAAAGGTCAGGGCCTGCTGTGTGGGCCTCTGGGGGCTTATGGTTATAGTTCTGCCAAGCAGTGATATTGTTATGTTTGAGCTCACGTTTGTTGAGCTTAATGGTCTGTCGGTCACCATTATCAGGTTCACGGTGCAGTTCAGCTGCCTCACGAAGGCTGAGCCGTTGTAAACGAGGGCCTTAGGCGCCCCAGGTATGTATGTGCAGAGGGCCTGCCACGGCGTGGTGGGCATGTTAACTATAACGTAGTAGGTGCCTGGCCTAAGGGTCACCTTGGGGCTTACAGTTATTGGCGTGGCCCACCCGTGCGGGCTGCACCACCAAGGCATTCCAAAGCCCGCGCTCCACAGGTAGCCGCTAGTGTTCGTCGGCACAGGAGACCTCGAGATCGCCAGCTGACCGCTAACCGGGTTGCTGGCCCCTGAGCCAAATATCGTGAGGGCCTCTACCGCGACAGTCTCATTGACCCTGACCGGCTGCACCAGGTACTCCGAGCCGTTCAGGAGGGCGAAGTAGCCTGGCAGGGACCCGCAGACCATGCCCTGCGGCAGCTGGAGCACCCATGACAGGTTCCTCGCTAGGTACTCTATGGCCTGCAGGGGGGTGTAGTAAGCGCTCAGGCTGACCTTAACCGGCCCCTCAGGCAGGAGGGCCAGCGTGTACTGATGGGAGCCCGGCGTTATGGGCATTAACGTCTCTGTGGCCGTGTAGTTGAGGCCGTGGAGCCTTATGAGCGGTATAGGCGGGCTGTCGGCAGGCATGTAATTGCTTATAGTGACCGAGAGCTCGCCGGTCAAGGGCCCGCCGGGCAGAGTGGTTACGCTGTACTGGTGCTGACCGGGCGTCAGAGTCGATAGCGTGACCGTCGTAGTGTAGTTGAAGCCGTAAGGCCTCTGGAAGGGCCTAATGAACAGCCAAGCGCCGTCGTTGAAAACGTAGGGCAGGTAATTGTTGAGGTTTAGACTGTACGGGTACCCTGTTGGCACGAACGGCGAGTACACCTCGTATTTAGTGTAGTTGTTCGGCCCGAAGAAAGGCACCCCGTGCTCATTCCAGCCGTACCTCGTTGTCGAGAACCAGGGCACGGCTGACGCCGGCACTGAGACCGATTCATTAGGCGGCACGTAGTCGTTCAGCTGGATGAGGGCCAGATCATATGGCGTCGTCGCCGGCTGCAGGGGGTTGGGCAAGGGCTCGTGGAAGTAAAGGGCTGACAGGGGAGAGAGGACGTTAAGGAACAGTGTCGAGACTGTCACCGCGATGAAGAGCGTGACCAGTAGCGCCCTCCTAACGCGCGGGCTGAACTTCCTCAGGGCCCATATGGTGGGCACTATGACTGCTGGCGCCACAAGGGCCGTGTAGTAGACCCAGATGATGTAGTACGGAGGGAACGTCGTCTGCCACATCACGTAAAGCCAAGGCAGCAGCAGGAGGTTCTGGGGCTCCGCGAGGTTCAGGAAGAGCGTGGGCAACATCAGGAAGACCGTGCTCTGGGCCTTCGTGTGGAGGCCTGCCCTCACGTTGTTCGTCAGGGACTCGAGAACGCTGGACAGGCTTAGCGCAACGTTATGACTCGAGGAGGGGCCTGAGCTCACATGAGTAGTGAAGTGAAAGATTGCGTTGCCTATGGGGTTAGTTATCGATATCAGCGGGCCGGAGAGCGCTGAGCCCCATACGTTCTGGAATATGTTTATGGCCCCGCGGCTGAAGTAGTAGACCAACAGGAAGTCCCCGAAGAGCCAGGCGAGCGAGTAGGCAAGGGTCTCAAGGCCTAGGGCGACCCTCCCTTTGACCTTGAGCCAGTCGAGCTTTGTGACCAATATGTAAAGCCCTATAAAGATCCCAAGTAGTGGTGCAAATTCTATTGTAGTCATCATGAGGGTCAACGACAGCCAGTAGCCGAGCCTGTTTCCTATGTAGAGGTTGTAGAGGGCTAGCGCGAAGAAGGGCGCCGTGAGGATCACGACCTCGAAGGGCCCGACCAGGTACGTGGTAATCCACGGGAATAGTAGGTAGGCCAAGGCGGTGAGCAGGGCGTACCTCCTGTCTCCGAAGAGTCTCAGACCAAGCTTGTAAAGAGGTATGGCTGGCAGCGTCGCCAGCGCGACCTCTATGGTCATAAGGGTGGCTATGCTCGGGTACATGAGGTAGAGGGGGTACAGCAGGAAGAGTATCGGCGAAGCGTGGTTGTAGAAGTAAGTAGGTACCTCAAAGCTGTCGAAGAGCCTGTGGTACAGCGCTGCAGAAGCAAAGGACTGCATGAAGGTCGCCGTGTCGAGACTTACCCCTATGTTCAGCTGATAGTACATCATCACGGCGCTGTAGGTTATGTAGTACGCGGCCGCAAAGTAAATTGTCATGAGGGCCCTGAAGTACTTGTCCGCAACTACCTGCCTTGCCATGTCCTTTATGTAGCCGCTGAGCATCAGGAGCAGGCCGACCACTAGCAGCGATGCCGAAGCCTGTAATACCTTAAAGTTGTAGAGCTGAGGCACGTAGTCGGCGAAGCCTAGGGCCCAGACGACGTAGAACTGGGCGAACAGCGCTGCCCCTGCCAGCTTCAGGCGCCTCCCCTTGACCTTCATGAATGGCTATGGCCTCGTCTCGCCAGCGGCCTTAGGGCTTTAATCCGTTATCGCTGTTAGGGCCTCGAACACATAATATTGAGGTACACCCCTTCGTCACTGTGTCAGCAGCGAGGAGCCTCATGGCTGTAGTGACGATCAACTGGTCTGTAGGTTTCTCAAGGCCCGCACGAGGAGTGACGAGCTGAGCAACGTAGCGACGGTTAATAGGCCAGCCCGCTGGCCACGTCCCTGACGACCCAAGCGGGTCTTGAGGGCGCTGGCAGGCCAGCTGGGCCGCGCTGAGCGGGGTCAGGAGGTAAGGCCCCTGGCCGTCATGCCACGCTAAAGGGACTTGACGGCCTCCAGGGCCCTGTCGGCGTGCTCCTCGGCCTTCTTCAGGCCCCTTATGACCTGCTTTACCACGCCGTCGGGGCCTATCACGAACGTCACCCTCTCAGCAGTGCCCGTCGCCCTTAGCACCCCGAAGGCCCTTGAGGCCTCCTTCCTCGCGTTGCTCGCCAGCGGGAACCTGGCCCCGTGTTTCTCGGCGAACCTCCTCTGGGTCTCAAGGCTATCGACGCTTACCCCTATGACCTCAGCCCCCGCCTTCCTGAACTCCTCGTAGAGCTCAGAGAACCTCTTGAGCTCCCTCGTGCAGCCCGTCGTGAACGCCTTTGGGAAGAAGTAGAGGACAACCTTCCTGCCGTTTGTCCCTAGGTGCTCACTCTCATCAGCTTATGTTCGCTTGTCGCACCCAGGGACTTCCATCTCGCCCACGCCCCACGGGCTATCGGCGCGGGCTCATGGGCGGCCGTCGGGCCCAACGGCACGGGGCCCCCATCTACGGTAACCACAACCCTCAGGCGGCTTGGGGCAGAGCCCCCATCGCCGCCCAGGGCCCTCAGAAGGAGGTTGTAGCAGGCAACCACGTCCCTGTGCCAGGTCTCACCTCCCTTAGAGCAAATGCCGTGCCTATTTCCGCCGTAGACTATCTCAGCCCCATGAATAGGACATACCCTGGACGTGTTCCTGGGGTCAACGTAAATGACTGGAACCCCGTACTCCCTCGCCTTCTCCTCAATGGCTTTCTGAATTCCTTTGAAGGCTGCCTGATATACCCTGTGCCTGAGCTGTGGGTCCTTGATGCGCTCTATCATATGATTGGCTGGCTCCCTTCCAAGTCTCTCAAGGACTATGGCCGCCTGCCTCTTGGCAGCCTCTCTAACAATTAATATGGCCAACTTCCGCCTTATCTCCCTCTTCAAAGCCTTCTCGTTGTTGCTTAGCCTCCTGAACACCCTCCTTGCGGGCCTACTGCCTGGGCCATAGACTCTGTCGTACTTCTCCTGGATCCTCTTCCTCCTGTAATAGTAACCCAGGGTCACCTTGCTCAGGTTAGTCTCAAAAAGGTAGACGACGCCGTCAATGAGGACGGCCTCAGCGTTCTCGTTAACATCGACTGTGATATAGCTCTTCGGCCTGTACTCGCTGACCTCCTTCTTGAACGTGAGGTAGAGCGTCAGCTTCCTCTCCTTATGGTCCAGCTTAACCCTGGCCTCCGATGCTAACCTCCAGCCCCTGTTAACGTACCTCAGGTAGTGCTTGTTGAGCTCAATGGGTACCCTGAGCCTGCCCCTGTGGGTTGCTATGCTTATCGAGGTCAGGCCCTCGGCCCTCCACAGGTGGTCGTCTAGCCATATGCTCACGCCCCTGACCTCGGGGTAGGGCTTCCTCGCCCTCCCCATCCTCTTTAGCTTAAGGAAGGAGTGGGCCCTCTCAGCGGCGTCCTGACAGGCCGTGTAGGCGTAGTGAGAAGGAAGCCGAGGGCAGAGTGACCTTACCTCACGGTACCTCTCTGCCTTTAGCCTGGTGAACTTAGTTATGTTATTGTTCACGGCGTAGAGAACCAGCTGCTCGACCATGTTCCTGTACATGCCCTCGAGCTCCACGAAGGCCCTGAAGGTCCTCCTAGGTAATGTCGCAGACCTGACGACAACAGTCCTTGTAACTTCATTTACTCCTCTCAGCCTTTCATCGGCCCCCTTGTCAACTGCTAGCTTGACCGCGTTAGCCCTGTGCACCCTTACACCTCTTGTACTCCTCGATGAGCCTTGTTATCACGTCATCGTAGGTCTCCCTGGGGTGGACCTTCAGCCTGTTCAGCTCCTCCTTGGTCTCCTTCCTGACCCTGATGGGCTCTGTAGCAGGCACTCTCGCACCAACTACAGAAGTAGCAAACAGTAGCTTAAAAGCCTTACCCCGCCCTAAAAGGGCGGGGAGGAGGTCAGCTAGCTAGAGTAGAGTAGCTGATGCCAAGCCTTTGATGGGCCTCCCTAGGCCTCAACGACCTCTCCAAAGATGTTGGCACCAATGATAATAAAAACAAAACCAGAGCTCATAAACCTAACCATCAATCACCAGCAATGAAACCGCCCCTCAGCTGGGACAGCCTCACCTTTCCCGATGTCGTCTCAAGCTCGAGGCCAGGGACCGGGTCACCTACCTGGACCACGCCCCTCGCCGAGGGGCCTTGCTCAGGGCCCCTTTTAAGGCGGAGCATGTAGGGACAGGGACTTATAGGGGGCATGGGCCCTAGCTTATTTACCTAGGCACCCTCAAGGCGACAGGTGTATACAGTGGCGTCCGAGAGCCTCGAGCTCCTCAGGTCCAGCGTCAGGGAGTTCGCGGAGAAGGTGGTCAAGCCGGTCGCCAGGAGGATAGACCAGGAGAACGCCGTTCC